>ENA-OOWV01000003-OOWV01000003.1-human-gut-metagenome-genome-assembly--contig:-NODE-3-length-203358-cov-2.705356_pt1 | contig 203358 bp, 207 predicted proteins | sample MGYA00241584_ERZ501337 | MGnify/ENA primary metagenome ERZ501337 (study PRJEB25962, sample SAMEA2042744) | human gut metagenome | biome: human gut; feature: human-associated habitat; material: faeces... | reverse complement strand
TTCGCGGAGAATGGAAGTAATGGGCTTCTGTAGACCAGTTGTTCTTAATCAGAAAAGAAACTATAGTTGATAGCATTACAGTTCCCGGTGGTGATTATAAGGACGTGAGAAAGGACATAACGCCGCCTAGTGGGTATATCCCCGTTGCTTATACCTCACTTACGCCAGAATCCGCACACTGTCCGATCTCGCAATTCCGTATCAAGAAGTCTACAAATCCAGGGGAATATGAGCTTAGCGTTGTTGTTCGTTGCGTTAACTCTGGTTCAGTGACTCTTTCTGAGATTGGCGCAGATGTTTTGTATGTTCGCTCTTCTTTAGTTCAAGACTTAAGAAGTTAAAGGGAGCTATTGCAGCTCCCTTATATAATCGTGCCGTATACGATCCAATTTAGCCAAATTGACGATGCTGTATTGTTTGCCAAAAAGATATTCGTTCTAACATTAGTTTTTTGACCGCTATCTAAGTTTCCTGACCCAGCTACAAAGCCGTCACGCTCCGCTAAAGCAACCGATGTTGCTGTGTCCTTGAGGGTATAAGGTAAATTTTCTGTTATTGTGACCTTGCCATATGAGAGCGAATTGTTAGCAAACCCGCTTTCTCTTGACGGGGCTAACCCCGTATATTGTTTAGCTTTGCGGCAAATAGCAAGATTGCCGATCTTAAGTACTTGCCACCCATCAACAACTTCTTGGACTACAGAAGCCCATTACTTCCATTCTCCGCGAACATAATACTCGATCTTTGCGGCGAAACCAGTGCCGCTACCGCTGCGTAGCATCTGATAAGCGCACGTCTTAGAGGTACTGTTGACCGCTTGGAGCGACTTGATGCCTGTATAAACCGTGTTGTGGTTAGCGGGATTAACAAGCGTGATTTGTGCAAACTCTCGGGGTGCAGACTTGAATGTAAACGGATAATTACGAGCAGCAACATTGTCACTAATATAGAAACCATTGCCCCATAGAGTATTGATATTAAATGACCCCGTATAGTCGATTCCCCAACATTCAGCAATGCCGTTTGAGTATTTGGCATACTCCCAAATTCCGCTTGTTCCTCTCTGTTCAACCTTGATTTGGTCTACAGAAGCCCCTATGGTTGCTAAAGGAGTCAAGACGTTAAAGAGGGGGACGGGATCATTAGCTGAAATTCCATCAGTAATAACGCGGTATAGCGGATAGTCTGAGATCGTAGTTCCGTTCTGGAGGATTGAGGTGTTGTTGTAGGCGGGGTCAACAGGGTCACCGTCAGTTAAATCTCCGCTTAAGGTAACTGCTTCTGTTATCTCTATTCCGTTGCTGTCTTTTGTGTATCTTACGACACAGAGGTTGGATCGTTTTTTGCCTTGCGCACCGTTTGGAATGTTCCAAGTCTGTGTTCCGTCAAGGGTTACATGCCTTCCGTTAATTAGCATTGCTCCTGACTGTACGACAAGTGTGTTTGAATCACTTAAAGATGCAGCAAGCTGGTTTCCGTCATTTAGTACATACCTGTCTGTACCAGCGACTCCCGCATATAAGCGACCATCGGAATCTGAGGTGACGTTCTTTCCGTTTTTACCTGTTCTAAGCTGTAGACCCATTAGTTACCGCCTTTCATGAAGTTAGCAAAAGCTTTGTCTTCTTTGTTTACGAGTTTGTTGTATTCGGGCATGCAAAAATAACCACATAAGAGTGCCTTTTTCTCTTTGCCGTTAGAGTCAAATCTGGTTACTTCTTGCCAGGATGTAACAGGCGGTGCATCTGTTGCGCTGACGAGTTCTTTATACCCGCACCTGTCACATTCGTATTGCACGAGGTTTTCTGTTTTTCCCATTAGTCCTCCTCGGTATCTGGGTAGTCTGCTATTCCTGTTATGTATTGGACGCTCGATATACCACTCGATACTTTCAGTACCACATCTACAATTTCAGAGTTTGCTGTTATTCCGTGTTCGGAATTAACTGCCGTTACCTTATCTCCTACGTCTAAGGTCGTTGCATCGGGCAAATCAATGTCAACTTCGCCACCGTTTTGTAACTCTTGGAGTTTCTTTTTAACCTTGTTCTTTAGATCGTCTCCCTGTTCGGAGGAAAGCTCGTATTTGTAAACCCTCTCATTCACTCCTGTAAGTGTTTGTGTGGTAGATATCACGCCAGCCGCATCGGCGTAGAAATGAACCACTTCACGCGCAGTTCCTTCTCCTTTGCCAAGTCCGATAATGTGGTTGTATTTCGTAACGTTTTTCTCTGCATCGAAATAAACGGTCTCTGACGGGATGTCTCCGTAAAGGTCGTTTTTCTTTGCGGTGATAATCGGTTTCCCATCGTGGGCTTTAATGATTAAGTGGCAACCTACGCTTGCGCAAACCATTCGCAAAGCGGTGTATGCGTTGATGTATCGGTAAAATTTGTAGTTGCTAACTGTGTATCCTGTTGGCGTTTGGGCAACATCGAAAAAATCCGACAATCCAGTTTGATTGATTATCGTAGTGATGATGCTTGTTAAATCTCCACTTAAGACAAGATGTGTTGACCCACTTGGGGGTGAGATTATCTTGTCTTTAAGGATCCCCTGAAACGTTCTTCCCTTGTAGGAGAGGGTAGAACCAATAGCTGTTAGGGACGTGCAAACCGTATCAATAATTCCACCAAAGGGAGTACCGTCTATCTGTATTCGGTAGCTTGCATAAAGCCTAAAATCTATATTTGATAGTTCGAAGTTGTTTTTATCGTCTCCATACTGTAGGTCGAGATCATAGTTTGAGGTTTCTGTAAGTGCGGTTCCGTTAGCATCAAGAATCACTATATTCATTCGGCAATTCACTCCTCTCGTGCCAAAGAGTTATATCGAAGCCGAATGTGTCATCCCAAATTACTGCGTGAGTGCCAGTTGGGATGCGCTGGAAAGCATAATTGCCTGACCCTTCGCCTTCGCCTCTTTCGGCTTGAGCAAAAGCATCTGAGCGTTTACCTAATTGATCTACCAACGTAACCGTTGGATCTGGTCTTGAATCGACAAGAAGATAGGAGTTATTAGGAATAATCAGCTTGTAGTGGTAGGTGTTATCCGCAATTTTGATTGATGGATATACGGCATAGCCCCATATGGTCAAGCTAAAGCAAATAGGGTTAGCATCGTCTACTGTTACGTAACGTACGCCAAAGGTTGATGCGTACTCATACGCGTATTCGTATGAGTACTTTTTTGTTCCATCGGTGTCCCCCGAATTTGGGTACATTCCCAAAATTTCAGGTTTGCGCCACACACCATCAAGAAGCACCGCCTTGGCAGTTGCCGTGTACTCCTTGTGAAAAATTGAACTCGGGGAAGATGAAACGACAAATCCTTTCTGTCTCCAATCTCCATAGAAAAAAGTACCTGGTTTGCCAGCTGCAATGTCCGCTTCAAAAATACGGGTCATGCGGTCAAGTTCGGCAAGGTCACCCGTTGAATACTCGAAATCAATTTCTCGTGCTTGTCTCGTAATATTGGTAATGCGATTTAGACCCAATTCGTAAGCCCATTCTCGCCCTCTAAAGCCAAGACCTTGATCTATTGTCATTAAGGGACAATCAAGGTCAACTATTTGATTGGTTACCGCACCAACGTATTTAAACTTGTGCAATTGTCCTCCTAACGAATCGCTCTCGGTCTCGTTTACTCATGTTTTCGGGGATGATTGAAAAGATTGCTTTAAGGTCATTGTGCAAAACCATGATTGCGCCAATCAGATCATCGTTGCTGTTCTTTTGGTTGATGCCATCTGCAAGTAAGTCAACAAATGGTTGCGAATACTTGCGATTAGTTAACGGCACAATCGCTTCCGCGCCTGCTTCACCCACAATATCTAGTGGTACTGCCTTTGTTGCGATGTGTCCGCCCGATGCATGGTAGCGTGGGACAATGCCACCATCAGCATGTAAGCGAATGCCACCAGCTGCATTTTCTGAAACCTGTGAGATAAATGCTGTGATGCGACCAACTATAGGTTTAAGCCAAGAGTTGTTCCAGCGGTCAATCATATCAAGGCCGCTCTGTAAGCCGCCTGTATTTGAATCTGCGGTACCGCTCTTGTATTCAAGATTGGTGCCGTTCCATGTGTAAACTCTACCTTGACCATCCACAAGGCTTGCACTGTCGCATGTTGCCTGTGTTGCTTTGTTTACAAGAGTTGTTCCGTTCCAAACGTAAACATTTCCCTGTGCGTCTAATAATTCGGCTTGATCAACCAATATGTTTCCGTCTTTATCAACGATCTGAGTGTCGTTATAGTGCTGGATAGCCCAAACCATCATGTCCATGTTTCCATTACATGCATTTGCAAGGGAAGTTAGGTTTTCAGTACCTATTGCGTTTAGCTGTTCAGTGCCAACTCCTGCATCTGCCAGCTTCTGGGAAAACGTGGTAAGGTCGATGCCATCAAAAGCACCATTAGCGCCTGATTTCATGCTTTCAAGCGATGCTTTTATCTCATCCGCGCTCTTAGCGGTCTTTTTAGCTCCCTCGTCCATCTTTACGCCCCATTGGTCAAGCAAATCTACAATTGACGCACTCGTACCGTCATAGGCTTGTGCGAGCTGCATTAACTGCTCCTGCCCAAGGTGACTTAAATCTTCGGTATTTGCCCCTAAATTGCGTAAGCTATCAGTAAGGCTTGTGATGCTTTGTCCACGCTGTTTGAGTAAGTCTCCAGCTGCGCCGAGGCTGTTCGTAAACTTATCGTAAGCGTCTGCCGCTTCACTGGTCGCCTTCGTGGCTTGTCCCATTTGGTCTTCAAGGTCAGATACACTTTTTGTGGTTGAATCAAGCGTGTCTTTTGCGCTTGATTTCCAGTTTTGCATTGCTTTGTTTGCTTGGTTGGTAGCTGCTTCAACGCTGTTTCCTGCCGCAATGGCTGTGTTGTAGTTTTCTTTCCAAGCTTTGTCGTATTCAGCGGCAAAGGTCTTTTGGGCTTCTGCCTGGTTCTTAAGTGCTTCGGTGTATTGGTCTTGTAGTGCGTTTAGCCTGATTTCTTCTTTCTTCTTTGCGATAAGGTTATCAATGCTAGAGGTTAAGTCTTGAACAACGCCGTTCTGGTCGGTATAAGTGCCGTTCATAACGTCTTGCGCGGTGATGTTTAACCCGAATTGTTCATTTACCTGAGACAATGCCCACTGCAAACGACCCTGTGCATCAGTTGATAAATCTGTAGCACCAGCGCAATCTTGAATAATTTGCTGTGCGGTATTAAGTGTTGCGATTTGGTTTTCTGCTTCACTGGCTGTTTCATTCATTTTGTCCACGCTTGAAGCAATTGAAGCATTCAAATCATTGATACTCATGGCGCTATCTTTTGAAACGCTTCCAACATTGGCAATTTTTCCGCTGTATTGGTCAAGTGCTCCTGTGCGCGATACTGCATCAGTTAATCCTTGGGTGGCTTTCTGGGCATTCTCGGTGTTCGTTTTCCAGTTTTGGTAGGCTTTAATACCAAGTGATACCGCCGCAACAATTCCTGTAATTGCCAGTGTCGCAATATTGGCAGGAGAAGCAAGAGACTTTAGAGCGTTTACTGCCGTTGTCTTGAACGTATTAGCCACACCCGCCGTAACACTCATAGCTTTTTGGATGTTGCCCATACCACTCACTATATTCGCGCTCATTGAAGTGCTAAACGCTTGTCCAACGTTGGTTATAACGTTGTTTAACGCAACTGATTTAGCTTGCAATATGCCAAAAACCCCAACTGTGGCTAAGATTTGTGGTGCAAACTCTTTTATCACGCCAAGCAGTGATTTAACCACAGGCATTACACTGCTAATCATTGGATTGATGGTGTTGAAGGTGCTATCAATACCTGTTTTGATGTCTCCTAAAAATTCCGCAATGTTTTCTTTTCCGATGGCTTTTAAGGTGTTTGCAAGACCGCGCGTAATAGCAGTATTGACGCGTGCTACAGAGGTTTGTACGCCGTCCGAGGCTGAACGTGCTTGACTTTCAAAGCTTGAAAATCCTTGTCCACCTTCTTTATCAAGCCGAATCATTGCATCGAGTAAATCATCCATTGTAAGGATAGCTTCACCGCCGCCACCGCCAAGAGCTTTGTATAGGTCATTGGCGTTTGCGGTAGGACCCAACATAGATTGAGCTAACTGGTTCATTTGTCCTGGAGCTGCTTGCACTAAGGATTTCCAGTCTTGCATATCTGGTTTTCCTTTTGAGAGCATCTGTCTAAACTGCTCTGCTGCTGCCGTTACTAATTGTTGGCTCGAACCAGAAGCTATCAGCATGTCATTGAGTGCAAGACCAGCATCAGTTGCTTTCTCTAAGTCTCCTGTAGCAGCTGCCAAGCCCTGTACCGTAGAAACCATACCTTGTAGCGTTGTGGGTAAGCCTTGAATGTGCTTATCCATCTTGGAAAGTGATGCTGATGCGTCATTTGCAGAATAACCAAGCGACTGCATAACGCGAGGATAATTGTTTAGCGTGTCAAAACGCGCGGATGCATCTCCTACGTGTGCTGCTATGGTTGACATTGCTTTGTTGGTAATAGCCGCAAAGGCACCAACAATGGCTCCTGATTTAACTAATCCTGTAGATGCCGATTTCTGAAAACCGCCTGAGTATTGTGTTCCAGCCTTAGAACCTGCGCTTGTACCATCGTATTGGGCTAGAGCACCTTTGATAGCTGATGATAAGCCAGGAAACTTAGGAACGATATTAAGAGCTGCTGTTCCAACAACTGCCATAGGCTAAACCTCCTCCCATTCTTGATCTTTGATTCGCTTACGGGCTTCTTGTGCTGATTCCAAGGCTTTCTTACGCTCAACTAAGTCCCTAGGACGCGTGACGCGCGGTGGCTCTTCGCCCTTGGGGACGTTGGTAAAAAGTGCAAACAGTTGATCTTGTATATCGGCTAGTGAGTGCTGCCATTTCTCCCATGATCTTGCAGGGTCAATGGCGGACACCGTTAAAGAGCCTTCTGGAAGCGTTCGGATAAGGTCTATAGCTTCCTCGTCTTGCACTTGGTCGTATGAGCATGAATAAAAGCGTCTAAAGTCATGTCTTAGAAAGCACAAATACTTATCTTCTAAGTCCGCAAGCGTTATAAGTTTTTTAATTCACGAGAAGAAAGAATGCGACCAAAGGCAACACCCATAGCTACTACGTCAACGACACCTTCATTATCGGTACAAGCGTCTATCAAAGCGTTGTACTGGGTTTCTCCAAGGAGTCTCATAATAATTTCATCTGCTTGATTGTCGGTGAGGTTTGGATTCGCAAGGGCATTGATTAAATCCTTGTCTCGTAGCAGTTTTGCAGGGATTTTAAGGTCAAGACCAACTGCGGAAACGGTCACTTCTTGGTTCCATCTATTCCAGACAAATTCAGCCTTGTTATTAGCTGCCTTAATTGCCTTTTTAGGAATACCTAGAGCCTCTGCGTATTGAATGATTTCGGCTTCACTCATTCGTTCGAGATTTTCTTTTTTCATTCTTTCTCCTATAAAAAATGCGCCCCCAAGAAGGGGACGCAAAAATAAGTCGGTTTATGCTGTTGCTGGTTTTGCGCGATAAATATCGAAGATATTGCCTGTGCCTTTAACTGCGGTAAAGGTCATGCCGTACACAAGCAAAGATCCTTTCTGGTGAGCAACATCGTCGAAAGAATCAATGGTTGCACAAGGGATAACGGTACGACGCAAGAAGCCACCAGATTCAAGTTCGTCAATTACAAGAGCAACTTGTTCATCGGTTCCCAAAACGCCCTTAATGTGAGATACCGAGCCATCGGTTCCAGCTTCAACGTTTCCAGAACCATAGCGAAGTTTTGCAACAGAGGGGCGGTTAGGTTCAATAAATTCAAGCTTGTAGGTGTTCTCTTCGTCTGAAATTGAGGTTCGAACAACGTCACCGTTCCAGTTCTTATGTTTGTTCTTAGAGCGGGCGTTAGCCTCGGTGAAGCCGTTTTCGGAAATGTCACCTAAAGAAACAAAGTCCGCTAAAGTGTCCATCTTTGTTGTTGCATCGCTTGGGAGTGTTGGATTAGCTTTAAAAGCGACATAAACGCAACCTCCTGAAGTGGGCTGCCCAACAGTAGTCAGGTTATTGTCGATTGGTTCCAAATCTGCCATATTTTCCTCCTAAAATAAAAAACGCCCCTATAGGGCGTTATCTGTTTAATTCTCGTATGTTTGCATTGAATAGCGCATGTACCAGCGAGGTGTTCGTGTGGTTAAGTCTACGTCACTGTACATAACCTCTTGAGTTATGCTTGCATACCCGTCTTCGAAGCGAAGTCTATCTATAAAGTCTGCAACTTTATCAGCAAGTTCCCATGCTTTCTGTTCAGTTGGTGCATGGCAATAGATAGATATAGTGGGGTTATCCACTAGCTTGTTTTCACGTCTGCCGCCAAGGCGCGTTACTACCACGAAAGTATCTGGTCTATCTGATGGGACGTTTACCTTTACAGGAATAGGGGATAGATACTCTGCGAGACGTTTTCTGATGTCTCCTTGTGTATTTAGTGCCATTTATACCCCCTGCTTTTCTAGGGTGCGGTATACGTTTTGAGCCATTAGCCCAACGGGATTTCCAGCCCAAACCGCCCCAACACAGGTATGAGTAAGCTCGTCAACGCCTGAATAGTAGTTATCGTTTTGCATCTTCGACAAATCTTGGTGTGCGTATTCTTGTAATGCTGGGATTAGGCTTTCAGCTTCACTTGATGCGGCGGTGCATATTTTGTCCGCTTGTTCTTGCAAGGCTGATCTCATTCCTGCACTTTTGCAGATTTCTTCAATGCCAGAGAGATCTATCTTGAAATCAACCATATACCACCTCCGCTAATGCTGGATAATTCCATTGTCCAGGGGTGTTTTGTTCCATGTAGGGAATAGGATTTCCGATTATTCGATACTCGTTTTGGTTATATAGAACCTTGCATCCGCGCAAAGACTTTTTGTAAGTCTTTGGAAAATGAAACGTTACAGACACTTTGACACCATCGGGTCGTGTTGCTTCTAAGTCTTCTGTTGTACTTGGAGCGCACAGGACATTTTCAACCGTTTCGTTCTCCCATATGATTGCGGGTTCACCCATATCATCAAGTTCGCCTTCTACTGGGCGCAAGACTTCTACGGCTTCGCCTTCGAAAAGCCCCATAGCATTTAATAAGTCAATCATTCGCTTATCATCACCCCCACGCCAATGTAAGAGCAATTACACCCTAGGCGGTCTTTGTTTGCACTTGTTAGATAAAGTGCGTTGTCAGGATTAGAAAACGTAACTGATGCGTTATAAGAGCCGCCTGTTTGTGAAGCCTGCTTAATGCCTTCCATTGCATCAGGTGCGACCATTGCACGGTGTACAACCTCGCAACAAACCGCAACAACGTTTACATCAAGTATTTCGTCTATGCCTTTTTGATAGGAGGGCAATTCAGAAAGAATCAAACCCGTAGCATCTAAAAGGCGCGTTTCAACGGCTTCTTTCTTATCGGTAGATACCGCACCATAGCGTTTTTCATAATCCTCAAGTGTCGCTACTGCTTCCACGAATTACCCTCCTTTAATTCCTAAAGACCCGCTAAGATTGCTGCTACGATATCTGCCTTAGAGGTCTTTCCAGTAAGAGAGATATTCTTTTGAGCTGCATATGCTTTCAATCCCTCCACAGTCATAGCGTTAAGTTCTGCTTCGGTCACGGTGCTGTCACCGTTGATGTCAGCATCAGCATAATTGGTACCGCCAGTAGGAGTGATAACAGCAGCAGGGAAACGCTTGGTTCCATCAGGTTGAATCTGGTTAATTGGGTTAGCGATGGCAAAACCAACGCGGCATACAACACGCAAGGCCACGCAGTCTTGCTGTGCAAGATTCAAGATAACTTTGCCATCTGCATCAGAAATAACCGCCTGGTCGAGCCACTTGAAGGTCATATCTTTGCGGATGCCAACCAAGAAGTTATTCCAGTCAGCACCAAGAATCATGGCTTTAGCCTTATCCCATGCGCCGTTTTCAACTTCATTGAGTGGTAAGCCATAAAGACCAGTAGTACCAGTGTCAGCGAGAACTTGCTGATAAATTGGTTCATTGTCTTTAGAGCGTAAGCGGCGCAATTTCCAATTAAGACCAGGCTGAGACGCAAAGCCATTCATTCCATAACCTTGATCTGCCAAGGTTTCGCCCATAGCGGCAATATCGTCAGCCAAATCAACGCCAGTACCCAACTCAATTGCGTTATTAGCGGCAATCGCGCCAGGAACAATAGCAGCAGGCCAAGAATCAGGCTTACCAACTCCAAAGATACCCGCTTCGTCAATCAACTTGCCAAAAGCTTCTGCAATAGCAGGGGTGATTTCAGCCCACAAATCAATAGCGGAATCTTCAATGATCGCTTCTGGTACAGGGATAATAACTGCAATTTCTTCGGCGGTCATGGTCAAACCCTTCCACTGGGCTTTTGAAGTCTGCTTAAGACCAGTGTCACCGTCTACCCAATAAGCAGCAGGGAAGAGGTTCAAAACAGGCTGCTTGCGCTGCTTTGAGGTCATGGTTACATGACGACCACGGGTAAGTAAAACGGAGCTTTTAGGCGCGTTTTTAATGATTTCAGTTGCGTACTGAATAGGGATAATTCCGCCATCACCCATATCAGTACGGGTAAGTACATCGTTTACATTTGGCATAAAAACCTTCTTTCTTTCGAGAGCGATTAGTGATTAGGGATTGTTGATCTGAGCCAGTCATTAGCGGTTTGTGATGGTTCGTGCTGTGCGTGTTTGCCATCACCTAAAACAACGGGAATGACTTTTTCAGGATCCTTGTTTTTTTCGATGAAAAGCTGCGCTCTTTCTGCGAGCTCTTCTTTGCTTTCGGCTGCAATAGCCCCTAGCTGTGCGACAGAAAGCCCTGTTTCTTTTGAGACTTCGTTAATCCAGCTATTGCGTTCTTTTTCTTGTTTCAGTGCCGTGATTTCTTGTCTCGCTTTTTCCAGTTCTTTCTGCTGCTTTTCGGTTTCAGTCATCTGTGCTTCTTTCAGCTCATCTAACTCATCAGCCTTTTCTTTGTTTGCTTTTGCGCGTGCTTCCCACTTGCGTGCTTCTGCTTTCCAGTCGGTTTTAGGTTCCTGTGGTTCGGTTTGCACCTCGCCTTTGTTCTCGCCAACCTCTGGATTTGCGCCGTTTTCATCTGCCATTTGCAGCCTCCTTCTCGCCCTTTTCGGGCGTAGTTTCGCCCCGTGCGGAGCATTGCGTATATACGAAAAAAGCACCCATGCGGGTGCTTGATTCCTGAATTGGTTATATAATTGAAATGCGGTTAGTGATAAAGCGCCCGCCGACCTATACGGGGGGGGAAAGTAATGCAAGCAGCACTAACCGCTTTATTTTTTGTATCTCTCTATTGAGCTTTCGCTGATCAGTAGCATTTCATCAAAAGCTTTACTCCATTTACCAAAAAACAATGCAACTGCTTGGTTTTTCGGCGACTCTCCTAAGTTGTAGCTGTTTACAACTGTCATATCCAAGACAAGGCGTCTGCTTTGCTTTGAAGCTTCTTCGAATTGGTGGTCGATGGTGTTTTTGCCTATTGTTTTGTTTTTTCTATCTCCCACAGGCTGTTTTATTTCCCATGTGTTTGAGTTGATAAGCAAATCAGCTGTCTTTTTATCAACTATTGTTTTCTTGAAGTGAACATCAAAGCCATTTTTCGAAAGAGTATTTGCAATCTTCCTTTCTTTTGTAAGTGGGTTAGCTCCTTTATCTTTTGTTATCTTTCCAGGCTCATTTTTATAAACCCACTGTAGAGATCGCGTTTCTATTTCTTTTACCGTCGCTTTGGTTAGCCATTGGCTAAACGAATCAATGGTTTGATTTGAGCTAATGGCTGATTCCCATTTCCTACGTGTGTCATTGTAGATGGTTTTTCGAGCGTTTAGATATACATCGTACAAATGTTCTGGGTCATAACCTTCAATTTCCGTATCTTCTGTTCCTGGAAAAACTCGGCAATCACAAAATGAATGAAACCGATTTAATCCTAAAACGTTATAACCAGCGGACTCTTTTGTGTGATACACGAAACCTCGGCTCGCAAGCATTACGCAAAACCCGCACGTTTCTAACCCTGATGGAACACGTGCCCATCTAACGCCTTTCTTGTAATCACGCTTGGCGTTTTTAATCATGGTTTGATTTGCGGTATTGCGGGTAAGGTCAAAGGCTTTTTGACCAACGTTTTGTAAAAACCCGTTTAAGTCACCATTAACAAGCTTTTTGGCATGATATCTCACAGAACTTGTTAGTTGCTCTTTGTTGTAATCCATACCGTAAGACTTGCCTGGCTCTAAATCGAGCGCATATTCTGACATCAAGGCATCATAGACGTTTGCTGAATATGCTGCCGCTTGGTCTCCAAAAACACCCAATGTTTGCTCTAGTCCAAGAATTGCATAATCACGAATAGCGGAAACGCTAGAAAGTCCTTCAACCTCAATTCCGTATCGGATTATTGAAATCACGTAATCTTTAGCTTTTGCGGCTATCGTATCGACTGCATACCCGTAATTACTGAGTGTTTGGCTGCTTATTTTCATCAGCACCACCTAGCAGTTGAGCTATAGCGTTCTGGGCTTGAGCGCGTCTAATATCCTGTTGGATGCTTGCTATTGCCTGTTGGTCATAACCTAAATCAACCCAGAATTGCTCTGTTTGAGCATACTCTGGAACAGCTGATGCAACCTTGATAGAGAAGTCAGCTCGTGCTGCCATTGAAGGGCGAATCGGGTTTGCAAACTTCGGCATTACGGATTTATCTTGGTCGGACAAATCACGCATGAGGGAATTTCGCTTAATAGCTAAGACCATCTTCGCAATGTTAACAAGTGCTGTAGTGCTTTCGCTGTTAACCCTTTCGGCTTCAATGATCAAGTCGTTTTGAGCTGCATACATTGCTTCTGCCGATGAAGGATTGTCAAAGACGATACCAAGAGAGTTAAGCGGTAAGCTTGCTTCTCCTGCGAACTGTTTTGCTAGTGTTTGCAGGTGGTCATTATGTGGTTGCATACTCATTTGGGGGAGTTGCCCATACTGGGGTACATCACCGTTTTTATTGGTTGAAACATAGATGATCTTATCTGCGTATGTTTCAAGCTTTCGCTTTGATGCGCTCTCAGCGGTCTTTTTGTCAACACCAAGCATATAACGCTGTGGCCATGTGTAAAACGTGCCTGATATTTCAGTTCGGGCAGCAACACCCATTGCTCTATCAATTAACGACCTGACGGTACGGTTAATACGGCTTACACCAAAGGGGCGATTAAGTGTTGGATGATATCTCAAAGGCTCCATTAGGGGGCGCTCTAGGAAGTTATCAGCCTTTTCAGCAATCCATTTTTCGTTAACCTTTCTGCAAGAATAGGTTGCTTCTTCGGTGTACATAGTGACCCATGAAGGAGCCCTTCTTCCGTCTATGTCTTCTTCAACGTCGAGCACGACAAGACCGTATTTGATTCGCTTTTTGCGAAAATCCCAAATTGCTGCAAAGTCGAGCGCGGAATGAGAAGAGACGATAATATCGGGTTCACCTTTAAGACCTTTTGATAGCGTGATGGCCGCACAAGAGCCTATCAGCTCGCTTGTTATGGTCTGTCTGTAGAGGTCTTTGAAGTCGATTTGACCAGTTGCATCAATAAACGCATTATGCGCGTCAGAATCGCTCCTGAATCCTTCTAAAACCGAACGATTAACTAAGGCGTCCACTGCTTTTGAACCCCATCCAATAACGACATTTAAGTCTTTAAGGTCTTTTGGAGGGCTGTCTTTCCAGATGGGCTTTATTAGACCGTCGTAATAGGCTTGATTTCGAATATTTCCATTGATGTGTTTTTGCCAAACCGCTAGCAGCTTATTGAAGATATTGGTCTCGCTGCTATTGAGGTTCATCATTTCAGGGCTTACCTGATAAAGCGTAGGATTCTCACTCAATATATCTCACACTCCCCGTCAGGGTCTCTCCGTGTTGTTTTTGCTGCCCAATAAGCAAGGGCAGCAGCTTCTATAAGCGGTGAATTATCACCACCAAAGCCCCATCCTCCATCACTGCCTATAGGGCGTTTGATAGAGGTTAAGGCTGATTGATTTAAGGCTTCTTGCTTATCACTGTTCCAATGCGTTACTTTGCCGCTTCTTAAAGCTTCAAAAAACATGGAAGCCGAAGCGATAACACCTTTAGTGCCAGGAACGAATAACGCTTGTCGTGGGTATTCTTCTCTTAGTGCATCGAGTAGCGCATCAGCGCCGTTTTTGCCGTCTACGGCAATAGCAGCCGTTCGTTCTGCTCTTGTTTCGTCACATAAAAATTCAGAGAGCCACGATATGCCATCGGCAAGAGAGGCATTATGTACTGCTTCGATATGAGCTTTCCCTTCTTCGGTCAAAAGGCACCCACAAAGAGCAACCGCTGAACCATCAGGGGCAAACTTAACCCCAAAGGCACGCTTTCCCTGTGTTGGTATTTTGTCGCGCTCTATACCTGCTTTAGTCCACATGGAGCGGGGGATAGCTATGTTTGCGCTACCTCCACACCACCAACCAAGGCGCTCACGGGCAAAACCGTCTAATGACATGGTAGAAAATTCGTTTTCCGTGAACTGTTCATCAAGACGTATTCCCATTGCTGGATTTGTTTCATAAACCTGATCCAACACGTCTTTAAAGGTGCTGCCAGCAGCAGGCATTTCTTCAACGCTCCACTCATGCCAACAGGTTGTTTTGCTTGGATTAGTGAGGGAGCTTTTTCGAATGCGCTCAAAAACCGTTCCTGGGCTGTTCGGGCTAGGAGGGGTTCCTGTGTATATCATCTGGCGATAGCCAGTAGGGGACGCTGCAAGAGTTGGCATTAAGGCTTCGATTTGCTCATCTGTTAACTCTTGCGCTTCGTCCAAGACAACGACCGAATACGTGTTGCCACGCGATGCGCCACGAGATCGGGCGGAATACTCGATCAAACCACCATTGGAGAGGTAAATCGCTTGTTCTCCATTGGTACGGCGAATATTAACAACTAGCTCGTTTAACTCTTCGTTTGCAGGGTCAGTAAACATTGAAGCTAGGCGATTGAAAGACTTATTCGCTGTCTTTACTTGATGTGCGGTATGTAAAATCTTCTCACCGCAAACAACCATCTTATATAGCTCGAACGCTTCAATAACACCGTTTTTGCCATTTTGGCGTGGACAAGATAAACCACAGGTTAAGTAAAGAGGAGCATCTTTTTTATCACGCGCCAACCATTGGTTTAGTATCAACTCTTGCCATGGGTCAGGTATGAAGCCGTATTCCTTTATTAAAAGTGTCGCATCCTGTCCATCTGACCACGCAGGCTTTTGTGGCTCAACGCTAATTCGCGGCTTTTGCGCTCCTATTCGAGCGTTTTGTTTGGACAACAGATATCACGCTCGCTTTCTTTTTACTTTCACTTGGCTTTACTTCATCGTTAATACCTAACTGTTTGTTCAGTGCTCTGATCTCTGCGCTTGCTTGCTTCATGATTCCGATTTGAGGGAACGCTTTTAAATCTCCCATATCGTTCATAAAGGCAACTTGACCCTGCGCATCGTCTATATCGTCAATGCATCGTTGGACAACTGCATACCATTGGCACAAAAGAGTAAGAGTCGGGATATCCGACTCTTTGAAGTTTCTATCTTTAGTTATTTCGTCCCATTTAGCCGATTTATAGTCATCGCTTTTTATAGAGGGCGGTTTCTTAAGTTTCGCCATAGGCTCACTCGATTTCTTTAGGTATTTTGCTCATTACGGGCATAAAAAAAGACCCGCAAAAGCAGGTCTTAAGTTCATCGTATTTTGAACCAATAACATAATAGCTGATTTTTTACTGCACTTTACTGCACACTTTTATTTATTTGCCTGAAACTCTCTTAACAGTCTTCCTTCAAGGCTTAGTTCGCTAGGCTCATAAATTAGACTAGAACCATCCTCCAATTCATAAGAACCACAAGGTAAATACTTTCCATTAGGCAAAACGTATAAATTTCCATCTAGGGTTAAGCCTTCTGGTAAAAAAGGAAAACCAAATTCATCTCTTTTGAATGGATAATTGTTGTCTACTTCGTACTCCATTTATTCCACCTCGCTACTGATTGTAAACACCAATTTTTTGAGTAACTAATTTTCCGTGATTAGCTTTTTGCTCGGTGAATTTTATCTCTATTCCTATTTTAGCAAATTCTTTAGTTTTCGCATCATTTACCGCTCGCCACATGGCTTTTTCGCTAGAAAAAGTTTTACCTTTTAACGCCTTGTCTACCTTCTCGCCCGCCTTTGTGACTTGCTTATAAGTCACACGTTGTTTTACGGTTGCCGTATACGTGCCTTCTCTGCTCGTGGCGATCATCTTATTTATTTTCCCGTTAGTTAGGGAATGCTTCCTAGCTATATGGGTTAAATCAGCTTGAGAGAGCGTTCCTCCCCAATTCCTACCATCTGATATGCCATGAGGATGATTATGTATTATTGTCGAAATTCCTTTTTCTTTAGTTATATTTTTTATCTCAGCAACTGCCGTACTTCCTTCTTTACCGCTTGAACCTAGAGCATGGATATATCCATAATCATCTACGTAAGCGGAATATTCCACTTTTTTATCCATAAGTTGCTCTCTGAATCGTTCGATAGCCTGTTCTGAAGTTGTTCCTCCTGCCGCCCCTGCGTTTAATGTTGCAACTGCATACGCATTCAAGGGGGCTGTTGTCCTGGAACCGTAGCTTTCTCCTGAATAAGAAAATGCACCTCTTCCACCCATAAATCTCTCCTAACTAAAAAAGCCACTTAGTTAGTGGCTTTAATCTTTTCTCTCTTAAATTTTGCTGTTGTAGTGTTTTGGTATTCGATAACTTCAATATCTTTGAAGTTGATTCCGATATTTCCGCCATAAAGTAACAACCGCTTTGGTCTTAGACGCTTAAAAGCTTCTTCTAAGCCCTCTTTGAATACTTTCATAGCGTATTCATCCTGCTTTATCCCCACCGTCGATGTCGCTACAGTTGAGCGCCTAGGCACACCCTCAAAGCAAAACTTATAGCTTTCTGGTTGTGCCCATGAAAGGGTAGGGATGACTTTAATTCCCTTGCTTTGCCAATATTTGCCCAGTGCTTGACTGCGGTATCTGTTCCAGGCTTGCATAGGCTCTGGCATATCCATGTAAAGGCTAAAATCGGGCGTTAGAACGTGACTAAACTGCTTTAGTAGCCCCAAATACTGCTGGGGGCTATTCCATACGCGCTCAAACTGATAATCGTCTTCAAAGAAGCAGATTGCTTTATTCTTTCTCTCTTCTTGGGGCGTTGTTTTTGCATAATGAAACGCGATTATCTCTTTTGGGCGTGCCATAATGCCCTTTAGCTCAGGAAATCCGCGCTCATTGCAATCAAAGCGATTTATCAAATCGAGGTTATACGACTTGTCGGTACGCAGTCGTTCCGCGCCGTGTTCTCTGTATTTGCTTTTGAAGTCTATGCCGAATTTCGTCATATCAATTCTGCTTATAGACTTCATTTCGGATTTCAAGAGCCCAATATTCCATTGGCTTACTTCACCCGTTTTATTGTCTGCAATTCGATATGCCTTTATCTGTTCTTCAGATAGACCATCGCAGTAGGCTATGTTTTCGTCTGGTATCTCTTTCCAGCCAAGTGCTTTACACGCTGCAACGCGCGTATGTCCTGTTACGATAACGGGGTTTTCTCGTGACTCTAAAACGATCTGACCACGCAAGCCAAACTCTTTAATCGAATCGGCAACTATAGGAATTGCTTTCTTGTTATTTCGAGCGTTGCGCTCATAAGGGATTATCTCGTTTATATCCATAGATATATACCTTTTCATCAGGGCTTTTTGTGTGTCTGACACAGGATTGCTGTATTGATTAAGCGTGTTACTTATAGAAAAAAAGTAGCACGGGGGTATTTTGGCGCAATGTGCAGGGATGAGCCTTCGGCTACGGTGGGGGCTACCCCCCTACCTGCGGAAACGGGAAAATCCGAAAACCTCACTTTTTTAGAAAATTCCTGAATCTTGACACGCTGAAAAAACGTTTTTGTTTTCCTTTTGCCCTGCATAGGGAGCTGATAGGGTATAGCCTATCTTGTTCCCTTTCCTTTGGTTGCATATCCTATGTGCTGCTTGCACGTTATTGATGTCTAGCTCATTGCCACCGAGTGACACAGGAATAATTTCATCAACCTCGAAAGACAAAGGATCACCAGAAGGCAGAGAGTAGTCTATAGGCTGACCACAGATAGCACATGGATTACCTTGCGCCTTTAGTCTTGCCCTTAGCTTTCGTCTGCGTGTTCCGTTGCGTGCATATCGGCTCTGGCTCATGGGTCTCCTCCTTGTCTATCCCTCTGGGTTTCTGGTCGCTCTTGTTTGCTAAGTGGTTATCAGCTGAGCACTGCTTGCATATTCCGTTATAGGTATCTCTTAAGCAGCCACAGTAAAGGCAGTAGGGCATTGAAAACATCCTTTAACAAAAGAAAAAACCGCCCCGAGGGACGGTTTAAAACGATACATTTACCAATATCAGTTTACGTTATTTTCTACTGCAATTTACTGCACACTTTTATCTGAACTCTACAGGTAGGTATCTATAAAGGATACTTAGTGCTCTTGCATGCCAATTAAATACCTGTCTTTCGGACACATGAAGAAGGGTAGATAGTTCTTTGAATCTCATCCCGTTAAAGTACACGAAATAAAGCACAACGTAATAGTTAGCATTCTCTATGTTAGCTAAGGCTTTGAGTGCTTGGTTTCTTTCCTCTACGTAACCGATTAGGTCAGTGTTCAAGGTGTCACAGAGTTCATATAGCTTTACGAACCCTTGTTCGTGACAATCTCCTTCGAGTGTTTTACTAACGTTCTCCCCACCAGAAACGCCGTTTAAGGTAAGACGTGATTGCTGTATTTCTATTTCAGCCTCTAATACTTGGATACGTCTTTCGTTTAGGCGAATGTTTCTTAAGTAGCTTTGTGCTTTCTTTTGGTGGGAAGTGTATTTGTTCAAGTGGTCTCCTTTGACTGATCTGATTATATCATTGGTAAAACATTTGTTCGATTCTGTTTTTAGAGTCGATTTGTTTTAATCAGTAGTTGCTGCCTGGTGTTTTGACCGTTCCATCACCAGGGTACGCGAAAACAACGTTCGCCCCAAGAAAAAAATCCGCCCGAAAAAAATCGAGCGGAAAAAAATTACTTACAAGCTGAATCAATAAGTTCAGCTACTCTTCGCCAAACTTGGCTAGGACTCCATTCTGAGAGAAGTTTATCGCTATCGAAGATAATTGAAACTATGCCTGATTCACAAATAGCTGCGTAGCAAGATCGTTCCATGTCTATGTTCTCTGTGTGAAACCAGCCGTTTTCTTCACGGAATTTTCCAGGGCTTTCAAAGTAGCTATTCAGCCTTTCGGATATTCTCGTTCTTTTCGTATTATCCAACTAACTCTCCCTTCAATTCGTCGCATTTCTCTTGTAGCTTTGCGCAATAAAACTCAACTCTATCTTCTTTTGTTCGGTTAAACCACTTTTCCTTAAACTTGTGAACATATTCTCTGTAGACTTCTTCGCTTACGTCACTAGCAAGCCAATAGTCTAAAGCGGACGCAAGCCCTCCATATCGACCATTCCACAATTCCGCGCAGAACAAATCATGGAAGAGTTCGTTTATTTCCTCGTCCCGCCATTCTCCTTCCATATCGTCACCGATTAGATGAGTGTCGATGTTGAAATGTCCACCACTCATTTACCATTGTCCTCTCTTGTTGTTTGTGTTCGTTACCTTATTTTTCGCTTTTCGTTCTGCATATCTTTTTCGACCCTTCGCGTTGTATTCTTTAATTGCTCGTTCGCATTTTTCGCAATGGCAGCGTTTGTTGACTGGTAATGCAGCTGCTTTTTGCGTTCCATGGTATTCACTGTTGGGGTCTTTTAGGCTCTCACATACGCGCTCGATGTAATTGAACCGATAATTCGGGTTGCCCCGTTGTGAGCGTCTCGCCTGATGCCTGTATTTCTCAACGACCCTCGTACTTGGGTCATAAAGCGGTTGCTCGTCTTGTTTGGTTTTGAGTGCAGAACGGCAAGACTTACCGTAGATTTTCATTCCTGCACCTCCGCGCCACAATGCGGGCAGTACTCGAATTCGCCGTATATCTCATAGCACAAGCGCCTGCAGTTCGAGCACTCGTGCAGCCTGAGCGGATAGCCGTCCTGGGCTGGATCTGTGTCTATGTGGTCTAGCTCGCAAGTCGGGCGGTCTATAAGGTCGGCAAGCAGATGGAATATGTCTCCCTCGCCGACGACCGCACGGATTGCGCTGAGTACCATAGCGTCGTACTCCTGTCTGGAGTACACTTGTGACAATGTGGCGGTAGCCTCATCAAGACCGCGAAGCCTTGCCGCTACCTCGCGGCGCTCTTCGTCGCTAATCATCGTTTAACCTCCGCGCCACAGTTGTGACAGTAGTTCGGTACGCCGTACTCGCCGATTTCCGCTCCGCAGTTGGAGCAGAACACAAGACCTTCCATCTCGTTTGGTATGAGTTTTGGGCACTTTGGGCGGTCTATGAGGTCAGCAAGGCGTCCCACATCATCCTCGTTCGCGAAGCCGTCAGTGGTTCCCAATCCAACTCCTAAGATGGAAAACACCTCGCTATCGGGTACGCCATAGTACGGTTCTTGGTCACAACAGTTAACGACGTGCCTCAGCTTCCGTGCTACCTCTCGGCGCTCTTCGTTAGTTACATTACTCATAGCATTCATAACTTTTTATTCCTTCCGTTCCACCTCTGCTCGGCGATTCCAAATGGCTATAGCTTCTTCTTTGGTCGATACTGGACACGTCATACCGCACCAGCATTCATCTTCGTTTGAGCAAGTAATGTAGTTGCAATTTCCTCGGAAAACAGGCTTCGCTTCACTGCCGCAAAATGGACACAGCTTTAGTTCGTTACTCATCATTTCGTATCTCTTCCTCTGGGTTTTTTAGCCATTTGTCAAAACTATCAACGCACTTGCCGCAAAGGTGGTTTTTCTTACCGAATCGGTACACAAATCGGCTCGGCTTTCGCACGAAAATGTTTCTTTCGGTAAAAGACCCGCATCGGTCGCATTTATAGGCTCTCATTTGCTTTCCCTTCGAACAAACTCGCCGCACCAATCATCCTTGTCTTTCCTTCGCGATTTAGGGAACCCGCGGCAAACCCCGTAATCTTCCGCGCGGTCTGTATATTTACGCACAAAAAAACAACATGCCGAGCAAGTAGCCAGGTACAGCTCTTTTTCAAGTTTTTTACATCTATTCATCATCAACACCTTCTCTCGTGTTCCAGGCTTCCTTATTAACACCAACTTCGCTACCTCAAAACGGGCATGGTTCTAACTCTGGTTTAGGTTCTTCGACGGTAATTCTCCCGCGCTCAATGTTGCGTTGCTTGCAAATCTCCATACAATCTGTGAAGTCATCTACGCCAATCGCGGCGATCAAGTTTGCGCAAGCCTGGATGGTGTCGGCGATCTCGTAATATAATGCAACGCTGCTTGTGCTTAATCTGCTCTTATCCCACCGCTTAAACGCTTCCACGGTTTCGGCTGCTTCCTCAAGAATCTTTAGAGCCTGTTCTTTCGTGGCTTCGGGGTAGTCAAAAACGGCAACTTCTCCGACGTTAATTGTTTTCATAAGTACTCCATTGTTTGAAGTGGGGGCATGTTTCCCACCTGATGTATTCGGGTTGGTCAGTTTCTTTGCACCAAATGCTTTTGGGTCTATCGCCTAAAACCTCGTCCCAAACTTCGCGTATGAGACTACTCATCTCTGCATCGTAGTTTTGGCACTGGTCACAAAGCGCGATCATAGGTCATCACCAAAGCAGTCAAACATCGTGTTTTTTTCCATGTCTTGTTTGGTTAGAAACTCGTATTTCTCTAAGCAAAAGCCAACACATAAAGAGCCGATTGCTTCGTTGAAGAAAACTACGTCATCAAAGCAATACCTACAGTCTTTACAGGGTGTGCTTTTGAGTTCTTGTATCTTGTTTTCTTCTTGGGTTGCGATGTAAACATCCCATGCTTGATGTGGTTGCATCTAAACGCGCCTCCATCCATCCATTTCAAGTGCATCTTGGTATTTGGTTGGCTCTTTGGTTATTAGGAATTCGAGTACGTAAACCTTGTCCGAATAATCAAACGTGTTAGTTACTACTTTTCCTTGGATGTATCTGCGCTTCCTGTCTGCTTTGACGTACCTGAGATGCAGCATCTGATGATGTGCGAGCCCGTGGCAATAGTAGCGACCGTCAGCGTCTTTGAGGTTGTTTCCAAAACCACAGAGCGTGATGGTTGGCTTTTTGAGTTTGCGTCCGTTTTCATCGATTAACTCACCAGCTCCGCGCCTTACCATATGATGCTGCTCTAAGGGTTCAACTCGTCCGCAAATCTTGCATCGGGGAGCAATGATTGATGGACACTTCATGAGGGGGTGAAGAATCTTGGGTAAGGTCGTTTTCATCTTGCTCTCCTGTCCTCGCCATGGAAAACGATAGGCATAAACTCGGTTAGCCTTGATAGCACCGCCGAAGCCATTTCCCTGTCATTGACCTTGTTCGAGTAGCGTTGCAGCAGCTCATTGTTCGTAAACTGCGTGGTTATGATCGTTGGTAATTCGTTGTTTATTCGCGTGTCCAGTAGCTCAAAAATTCGCATGATCGAATCGGGGGAAACATTCTCTTTACCCAGATCGTCAATGACCAGAAGCTTTGTTCCTTGGTATCGTCCAAAGATTTCATCAGGGCTTTCTCCGCTCGAATAAGCAGAACGGACTCGATTCAAAATGTCATTCATCGTGGCAAACTTTCCGAGGTTTGTTTGCAGGTGACTCATAAGCATTGCGCATGAAGCGTAAGTTTTACCTCTACCTGTTTTGCCCTGAAACAAAACGCCTGATATTTCGTGCGTTTTAAGTTTTCCAAGAAGGGTTTCGGTCGAAGGCGTGAGCTGTGCTTTCTGGTACTTTTTCGGTATCCCTGAAAGCCTTATCCGCTCTTGAATCTTATAGATGTCAGACTGTGCGAATCGTGCATTGACCTGAGCAATTTGAGCCTTTTTTTGCTCGTCAGTTAGCGACTGCCATTCGGTCAAGCTCCTCGATGCTGATAGCCCGTTCGTTATAGATTTTGCCGTACTCTTCAAAGACCTCATCTAGCCCATCACCTCCTTGTGACGTGCAGTTTCCTACTTTTTCAGCGTTTAGATAGCTCTCGAACTTTGAGCCAAAGAGCGTGTCGGGACGAATGTATTCACACATTCGAGGGTCTTTTGCCCATGCCTTGATTCGTCCGTCAATGACGGTCTTGAAGTCTTGGACGGTAAAGCCCTCTTTGAGTCTGGCTCGGATATGGGCTTTGGTGTTTTTCGAAGAAGAACGATAGGAGGTGTTCGCTTTTTCGTTTAGGTAATCAACGATTTCAGCGATAACGGGACTATCTATATCTTTTGTACTGTTCTGTACTGTATTGTCTTGTATTGTATTGGGTTTCGTATTTTCAGAAACCACAGGTTTTTCGGTTTCAATATCGGTGGTTTTTTCTTTTTTCGGACGTCCACCTTTACCACCGTTGCTTCGCTTACTGACGCTATAATCAATGTCCTTTTTCATCATTTTGAAAGTAGGTTTAAGCAACCTTGGTAACTCTGTTTCGATACCGAAGAAACCGTATTCGCAAATGGCTATTTCTATTTGGTGTCTCTCCTCGGGAGTGAGGTCTTCCATAGCATCAGCAAATTCTTCGAAACAAGTAAAGGTATTAGCCATGATCTCTCTTTCTCGAAAGCGGTTAAAACGGTATGTCTTGGTCATAGATTGAGTAATCAACCTGCTGTGGCATACCTGCCATTTGCTGTTGTACGGGCATCTGTTGTGGCTGAGCTACTACCTGTGCTGGTCGCTGCTGTACGGGCATTTGCTGTTGTGGTACTTGCTGAGGTGCTTGTGCTGGTCGCTGCTGCATAGGCGCTGCTTGTGCAGGTTGGTAAGCCTGTGGGGCTTGCTGTGGGGCTTGCGTTCTTTGTGCACTTAAAAACTCAACTTCATCAACAAGGACTTCAAGCTTGCTTCTTTTGTTACCTTGATCGTTTTGCCATTGGGAAAAGCGAAGCTTGCCTTCAATGGCAACCTTGGTGCCTTTGACAAGCCACTGCGCTAGGCTTTGAGCGCGATTACCAAACAGGGTGCAGTCTACGAAATTGGGGCGATCCTCCCATTGGTTAGTTTGCTTGTTGAAATAGCGATCATTTACCGCAACCCCAAAGCTTAAAACGCTCATGCCTGACGCAGTTGCTCTTAGTTCTGCGTCACGGGTTAGGTTGCCACTTATAACTACTCGGTTGATACTCATACTTTCTCCTTTAGTCATATGGATATGGGTTTGGTTTTCTTTTTTTCGGAATGAATTGTCCTTTGCGCTCAATAAAAACTCGTCCTTTTCTTCGAAAGCGATTAATTTTGTCTTCGCAGTTGATAAAACGAATTTCAGCAGATAGAGCATTTATTAGCCTGTCAGCGTTTGCACATTCATCCTCACAGACAACAGGAAACTCGGTTACTTCTACGATGTCTCCTATCTCGGTTGTTTCAACGAACTCTTGTAGGGTTTTATGTGCGAATATACGCATTTTGCTTTTTGGCTTTCCTCCTGGTTCTGGTATGTCAGCTCTTTTGATCTTGGTTAACATGATTCCTCCTGGTGAAACTTCTTTATGGTTTACTAACACGTCATAATAAAACATGTTCTGTTACGACCTTCTCATAACGTAATGTGCATGTCAAGATAAAACGTATGAAAAGTGTTAGTGCAAAAGTGCCTGGTTTCGGTTTGAGGCTCAAAAAAGCAAGAATTGAGGCTGGCTTAACTCAACAAAAAATTGCAGATTCAATAGGAGTGACCTCTCGTCATTATCAGAAGTATGAATCGGGGGACGTTGAACCTCCGCTGAATACTCTAGTGTCTCTCTCAATCATTCTCGGTGTAACTACCGATTATCTTCTTGGCTTATCTGACGAAGTTTCCTCTGGTGAATAGAGAATAAATCTTCCAATTTATCCCAGTTTTTTATGCTGCCAAGCATTTGACCAGATTCTATCTTTTGATAATTTCTCGTAGTGATTCCCAAGTAATCAGCTACTTGTTGCTGGGTCATATCAGCCGCTATGCGGGCTTGTTTAAGGGTCGATCTCATTACATTCCTCCTGAATTCCATTCACGGGTTATTTCTTCATCTAAGATTCGAAGCCTTAATTTGATTGCATGGATTGCTTCTTTTGACGCGCTATAAACTGCCTCTGAGCAATCCCTATTAAGCTTCAGTTCGGCTATTTCGGGCTTTCCTCTACAGATGTCCGAAACGATGCTCACAGGGGTCTTATTTGCTCTCTCTAAGAGGATTTCGACCCTTAAAGCCTTTCGGTATTCGGCTTCATTTTTTGCAAGCTGACAGCCGCTTTTCTCGTAAGCTTCAATCTCTAGCATAAGACGCTCTTCTAGTTCTTTGCGCTCTTGTTGTAGATCGAAAATCATTGTTCAACCTCATAGTTGGGGTTCGCGCAACACTGAATCTGATTCATTGCTTCAAGAGTTGTTCCTGGATTGAATTGATAGCGTGCGCCGCAGGTTTTACAGTGGGCAACGAAGGGTCTATCTTGCGGCGGCTGTGTTGGTTCTGGTTCGTATGTGTCAGCATCCGCCGTGTCGTCAATCGCAAACAAGTTACCCAGTGCACGCTTGCCTGCATACGAGGATGCGGTACCTGTAATTTGTGAGGCGTCCATACCTTTCTTATTTTCAGGCTCACGCGCAAATCCAGAAGCTTCGAGAGACTCACCTGTTTCGCAATCAATAAGTTTGGCTACGGTTTCGATATAGATATACGTTTCACTTGCTGCATACACAGAGTCGTCACAGATAACAACACAATTAGCGTCTTTGCAAAGGGGCTTTAGTGCTTCTAGGATGTCTTCTTTGGAGCGGTACGAGAACCCTCCGAACTTGTTGTATTGGCTTTTCTCTACCTTTAACTTCTGCTGGATTGTGAGTAGCTTCTCGTGGATGTTAGACATAAGGAACCTCCCTTGCGTATACCTCGGCAAGGGTGCCACGCTTGAAAGAACCCGTAATACCAACTGAGCCTAAAATCTTGCCTGCTTCGCGTGCTTGAGTTGTGGTGGCGCTTGGAATTACAACCACCCATGCACAAGGAATTTCAACTGGAGCGTCAAGGATTGGTGCCACTGGAATAGGTGCTTGCGGTATCTCTTGGATTGGTGTTTCTGGAATGGCTTCAACAGGCTCTTCTTCAATTTCCGCCTTCATCTCTTCGATTTTTTGGCGGTCTGAAACAAGCTTGTCGTTATAGGCGATTGCAGAAGCTATATCCAAGGTTTCAAAGAAGTTAGCTTCTGCCATGTCATAGAAATCAAGGTTGAGCTTCTTTAAGGATTCCCAGTCAGATGCAACCTTATCAACCTTTGCTTCAAGTTCTTCTTTAGCCTTTACGATGTTAAAAGACTTATTGAGCCACTTTGGATTCATAAGACGGCTAAAAGGGACAACAGGAGCAAGCAAACCCGCATAGGCTTCATAGTGCTCTTGTAGCTCGTTCTCTTTGCGGTTTTTAGCGATCTGTTCGGCTTCTTTTACTTTTGCATCAATCTGAGATGAAACCTCTTTAATCTTTGAGGTGATAGTTGATACTTGACTCTCAAAGTCTTTAAGGGGTTTCTCGTATTCGCGCTTAATGGCTTTTCGGCGCTCATCAATTTCTTTGGCGATTGAGTTTAAGTAGGCTCGATCATGCTTAGCGGTTTTAATCTGCTCTTTGTCGGTTATATCAATTTCAGCATCATAGGCTGATAAAAGCTCATCAACTCTTTCATTTAGTGCCTTGAAGTTAGCAGTGATGGATGCTGGTGAGAACGAAACGGATAGCCCGTTTTGCTCTTCAATCACCACTGCTTCAACTTTTTCACTCATGTATGTTCTCCTTTAAAGATTTTCGCTCGCGTCGATAGGCTCAACGCTGAAGCGGATGCTGTCACCAGCTCGCCGTGTTTTATCGTGCTTGTAGACGTGTATTTCACACACCTGCGAATCATCGTCATAAGCAATACCATTCAAGGCATCCATAACCGCCTTTAGGACGTTGTCGATGTCGGGTTTGCTGGTATTGCGCTCTCGCTGAATGTTCTTAGGGGTTCTCTTGGGTAAGGCTTTGAAGATATGGAGCGTTAGCCTTACCGCCCCTGTGTATTTCTCGCCGCGATAGGCATAGCCCACTATCTCTTCTTCCTCTAGTGTTTTGGTTGGGGTGTAGACGTGGGGGTATCCATTGCGAGTGGTTACCTTGGTTCGCCTTTTAACGGGAATGAGGTTTGCTACATACGAATTGATCATTAGCGTTTCTTCCTCGCGTATCTCCAGTCGTAAACCTTTGGGTTGCTGCCTGTGATCTGGTGGAAGAGTTCGTTTAGAAGCTCAATCCCAGCAGGCGAATCAAGGGCTGATATGTGTCGCGGCTTAATAAGTGAGCCAAACGTTTCGGGTTCTGCCATGAGGGCAAAACGAGAGAGCGCAGGCCATAGGTTGTTGTTCATACCCATCGAGGATTGATTCCTCATGATGGTTTGCTTGTATGGCTTTCTGGCCTCTGCTTTAAGTCGTTCTAGCCATTCATCCCAATTGGTACGCACTGGATTAGCGGGGTAGGGTTTCTTTGCCCATCTAACAGCTTCGAGCGCGTGGGTTTCACTCGTCCATGCGCTCATTGAAACGTCACCACGCCCATTGCGTATAGATAAAACAGAAGAACAGACGCGGTAAGTAGAGCGATTAGTAAGGCTTCCAGATCAGTTAGCTTTCTGCGAGTTTTTCCATCCAAGCTGGTATCTCTTTGGTGATTACGTGAATACGAGTACCGCTTTTGATGTGAGGGAGTCTCAGCTCGTCCTGTCTGCGGCAACATTGATATATGAAGCTCGCTGGTAACCCCGTTATTTTGGCTGCTTCTTTCACTCCTATAGTGAGTGGTGTTGTTACTTGCATAATTCATCGATCCTCCTTAGAATCGTTAATGTGTTGTCCGCTTCTAAGCGGTTGCCCTCGTCAGTGGTGTGGCGGGGGCTTTTTGTTGTTTTCGATGGCTTACATTCGCCCTATCTTGTATCCGATTAAGGCGCATACAACGCCAATAAAAGTCATTGCGAGAAATGGGATAAACTGATTCATGTTTTTACCTTTCTGTTAGGAGCGCAATGCAAAACTTCGATGTTTTAGGCACTGTTTTTTCTGCTGTTATTTCCTCCCTTGTGTCTTGGCTTATCTCTTTTGTTCTGTCTTACGTTGTCCCTGACATTGATACCTTTGCTTGTGTAGCTTTCGGTACAGCTATGGGTGTTCTTGGTTATAGTTGTGGATACCGTCGTGGTGTTGGGCATAGCCGACAAACCCCAGCGACAAAGCGCCAAAAAATAAAAAATCTCGAACGCTGTTTTGCTTCACTAACCAATCGCCAACGTGGGCTTGTTATTGAAGCCTTAAATGAGGGTTCCGTTAATCTAAGTGCTCATGATCACGATGCTCTTACTCTGTGCGAGCTTGGTATTTTTGGTATGCCCCCTTTTACGGGGGTTTTTGAATGGATAGACTTCCAAATTCAGCCCGATGTTATTCTTGAAATAAGGAAGCATCGTAGTAAGTGGTTGGAGGGTTAATGTATTGCGTAAATAAAATTGGCCTAAGTTCTAGTGAATTTAATGAGCTATGTAAGCTTGTGTAAGCTTAATAAGTGAGCAACTATTGCACCTGTGATAAAGCAAAATAGAAGCCAGAGAAATCTTTTCATTTTTACTCCTCGTATAGCTCTTCAAGTGAACATCCAAGTTCTTTAGCGATTTTGACCATGTAGCCAAATTGCGCTTTGTCTAAGCCTTTCTTTTCGTATCGGTATAAGATTTCATCCGTGATACCTAAGTTCTTAGCTAGTCGATAACGGCTAATGCCTTTTTCTTCGCATAGCTTTGCAATGTTGCTTCTCATATGTTTTCTCCTTTACGTATATGAATGTTTGTTCTTATACTGTTTGTGTCTCTAAATGCCTCTACAAAAGGAGGTGGTCATTTTGGCCAACATTTTGAGATGGCGGTCTTTCGTAAATAGCAAAGCCGCCCAAGCGTAAGCTGCTTGAAGTTTGCAACTAAAGAGGTAAGCATGAATGCCTGCTGTTTTAGGGGGTTCACTCAAAAGGTGAACTATCGTTTCCCGCACGGGAAACAAGGGCGGATTGACCCTTTAACCTAATCAGTGCAAGTGAAAGAAAAAAGCTTGGCTCTAGGTTGGTGCTAGTCATGCCTAGTTACCACCTAGATTCACTCTTAGCCGCTATTGACTAGCTAAGAACTTTCTCTGCTCTTTCTCTCTTTAGTCAACGTGAGGTTCGGCTTTAGCAAGTTCTTCGTTAAGTTCTCTAGAAAGGCGTTCTGCTTCTTCTGCGTGCCACTTTAAATGGGCTGTGATTTTGAGAATTTTTTTAAGATCGCAGCCCTTAATTTTCGGCACGAGTTCTACTACTAAGGCTTCCATCTCTTCCTCCTTTCTCTTCGTGTCTTTATGCGGTTTTCAAGGTGCTAAACACTCCCTAAATGACAGCAGGTAGATGGGTTTAAGGGGCAAAATGAGGCAACCGATTAGGAGAAATCCGAATTAGGTACCTGCTGCCACATAGGGGAGTGTTTGGGGATGTTTAAACTTTTGCAATCGCTTTCCCGTGGCGATCTGGTGTTTGTTCAAGCAAGTACTCCACAGAGCACCCGTACAGTTCTGCTAGTTTTTCGAGATTCTCGGAGACAGGTTCGACTTCTCCGCTCTCCCATCGAGCCACAGAGTTCTTGTTAACTCCAACGGCATTAGCTACATCTTCGAGCGACAGGTTTAAGCGCGCTCTTTCTGCTTTCATATTTCCTCTCATTTTCACCTCCTAACACCGAAACGGTGTTTGTGATGTGATAAATATACACCCCTCTGGTGTTGCATGCAACCGTTTTGGTGTGAAAAAATAACACTATATCGGTGTATAACATCCGAAGGATATAAAAATGGCTGGATATAAAATTGCGGAAGCTCGCATAGCAAAAGGATGGTCTCAGCAAGACCTTGCCGACAAAATGGGGACAACCCAGCAAACAATACAAAGGTATGAGGCTGGCGCTCGAGACATAAAATCTAGTGTCTTAATTAAGCTGAGCGCGACACTTGGAGTGACTATATCTTACTTGCTAGGAATGGAAAATTCGTCACTGCCTAATAGTGCCATGGTTGATGTTCCTCTATACGGATCCATTGCAGCTGGAACGCCAATAGAAATGCTTGATATTGAAGGAACTCAACCAGTGCCAACTAAGGTACACGAAAAATATCCCGATGCCTTCCTGTTAAAGGTAGAGGGGGAGAGTATGAATCGTGTACTTCCTAATGGCTGCTTTGCGCTGGTTGATCCCTGTAAAGAAATAGACCACGACAATGAACCCTATGCGGTGTGTGTTAATGGCTACGATGCAACCATTAAGAGGGTAAAGCAGCTTGCTAATGGATTCCAGCTAATACCAGATTCTGATGATCCGACATACACTACAAAGACTTTTAACTATAACGAAGAAGGAACAGAGCAGATAACCATTATAGGTAGAGTTGTCTATTACGTTTTGCCGTTCGACTGGGAATTTTAGTAAACGAGATAGGTTGATTAGTGAAAGAGTTCACCGTTATAGAAAAAAGAGGAGAAAGATCTTGGAGTTTCACTTCCGAAGGAAAAGGCAAAAACTCTAGAGGGTCTGAATATTACTCTCCTTCTGCTTACGTTGCTGATGCTTGGCGTGTTTCTGCCTGTGCTTACTTTAGGTGGATACTTATAGGGATAAATGGAGACACCGTTCTTCTTAGGGTGGTACACCCATCGCAAGCCCATCTTCCAAGGCATTGGAAAAAGCGTATAACTGATTGGAATTTTCAGGAAGGAGATTATGCTGTAGTGTCCAATAGCGGGGTAATGGTCGGCATTTTAAGCAATGGTTATCTCGAAAGATCAGGGTACGATGTTGGTGATTATGCTCCATTTGCGGTAGTTTTCCCGAAAGCCGGAACAGAGCTAACGCTGACAAATTATGTAGAACTTTTTATTTTGGAAAACGAAAAAGGGAAAGAGTTATCTAGACAAAGAGACGAAGAGAGAGAAAAGAATCTAGTTAGGGAATCTGTTTCTATAGATCTTCCAGCAAATTTCAACTTTTTTATTGCCAATATATACGAGGAGGGTTTTTTAGCGGACAAAGAGGAAAAGAACGAAGTTCCTCTTTGTTTAACGGTTAGTTTTTCAGTAGATCATAAACCAACACAGAAACCGCATGTTCTTATAAAAGCAAAAGATGAAATTCTCTTTGATATTAATGCGAGAAGTTCAAGATATAAGAATCTTGCTAATTGTGTTGGTAAAAAGATAATTTATTCCGGTTATGTAAAGAAGAAATATGCATTTGGAGGACGTGCTAACTATTGGAGTTTGTTGATTGTCTTTCAGGATTAATAAATCGAAAAAGATAGCTCCGAATCTTTACCAATACATACCAAGGCTGGGTAAAACACCTGATAAACGCTGAATTTCTTTTATTATTTGCTTGACGGTATATAGTGTATACACTATAATAATAACTGTAAGTTAAAGAAAAGAAAGGAGGCGGCAATGAGTTTCACAATTCGGATATGGCGACTCGCCCTCACTGTATCCATAAAGTGCAAGCTTCTTAATCGCAAGAAGTGAGCAACAAGGGAGAGCCGACAAGGCTCTCCCGAAAGAAGCTTAAAGCCGCCTCCATATGAAGGAGTATAGCAATGGTTACCGAAGCTCAAAAGAGAGCATCTAAGAAGTACCACAAAGAAAAGCTTGTTCAGCGTGTTGTGAGGTTTTCCCCGCGTGAAGCCGATCTGTTGGCTCATTTAGACGCGCAACCCAATAAAGCGGGCTACATTAAGAGGCTTATTCGGGAGGACATGGAGAAACAAAATGGATAATAACGAACCGATTAAGGCTGAAATAATTCTTTATCAGTCAGGAGAAACAAACGTCCCTGTCGAGGTTCGCTATATGAATGAGACCTTTTGGCTTACGCAAGAAGAAATTGCTGTGCTTTTTGATGTAGGTCGAACAGTTGTAAGCAAGCATTTAAGAAACATTGTTTCCGAGGGTGAACTTGAACTAGAACCCATATGTGCAAAAACAGATGTTCTATTGAGCTTAATTTAGCATGGTGCTAAATTATGGGAGAAAGGGGAGCGTTTGCGCATGGAAAGAGAGCCTTATTACGACCTTGAAGTTGCGCAAAATCTCGTCAAAGAAGCAAACTATCGAGCAACAAAGAGGCTTAGGAACAATCTACAAAACCATGGGTACATTGTAGACGAGACAATAGAAGACGTATTTGCTGCGATTCGCCCAGAGAACTATTACAAGACCGACAAGCTAGAAAATATTCCAGGAGTTTTCGCTGATATTTACCGTCATGTTATTTGTTACGGCGAAGAATGGTATGTAAAGTTTTTTATTGAAGAGAACGGAAAAGCCTCTTTAGAGATTTGGTCTTTAAAAGAGGACGGCTATACATATTAAGGAGTTTATTATGCGCTGCTTAGAATGTGGTGGAGAGATGCATTTAACATCAGCGCCGTTTACTGAGGTATTCCGCGGCGAAGAATTAACTATTTGTGGAATTAATTATTACCAGTGCGAAAAGTGCGACGAAATTGTATTTGATGCTGCCGAGGGAAAGAAATACGACCAACAAATTATTGACCAGTACTCAAAAGCTGTGGGGCTTTTATCTCCAACAGGGATAAAGGAACTAAGAAAGCGTCATGGGTTGACACAGAAAGAATTTCAGCGCGTTCTAGGTGTTGCTGACCCTACTGTTTCGCGTTGGGAAAGCGGAAAAGTATTACAAACAAAGCCTGTAGATAACCTCATGAGAATCTATAAAGAGCATGACAATATCTTTATGGAAAGCATAAAGCAGGTTGGCATTATGGCAGATAGAGGGGACTGCATTATTTTACCATTTCCTAAGGCGCAAAAAGAACAAGCTTCGTATGATTTTGAAGCAAGGGAGATGTAATTATGAGTTTTGAAAAGATTGCCCCCTTGTCAGTATACATGGACGATAGCAAGGTTCTTGAGTTTTCGTTTGCGTCCAATATTGAAGCGAAAAACAAAGAAGAAAAACGCCACGAACTAATTGTGAACTATAAGTTTCTTCCACAAAGAAACGACAAAGGCGACATCGTACTCGATTTTGTATTGGATGTAGATAGTAATGGTGCTCCAACTTATGATATTCATTTCAAATCGAGAACAATATTCATTTTCCTTGACGATGCCACAGAAGACCAAAAGGACGAGTACTTAAAAGACGAAGGCGCACTTAAAGTGATAGACATTGCGCGTACCTATATAAAAATAGCTACCGCAAGTGGAGTATATGAATCTTTTAGTATTCCAGCGTTTTCGCCAAGAGATTCAGCCTCAAATAAATAAGGTGGGCGGCAAAAGCCGCCCCCTGTGGAATCCTACTGACGCATTATCGCGCGTTCAGGTTCCGCTTATATCTTATCAAAAAAGATTAAAAATTAACTGCAAGTTTAGGGGGAGTGGTTATTGCAAAAAATGCAAATTAGCAGTTCAGATAAGCCAACGCAATAAAGAAACCTCGCGCAGAGTTGCCGCTCATATGCGCGAGGCTAAACGAACACCAACCGATAAACGGAAGGTAAGGTGATTGTACCATGAGAAGCGAATGGGGAAGCATTGGCAAGCGCGGCGATGCTTGGCGCATCCGCTGGCCTAAAGGCTACGATGCTAAAACGGGAAAACGTCTTTATGGCACTAAAACCATACACGGCACCAAAAAGGATGCTCGATTAGAACTCGATCGTATCCATGCCGATATTGAGCAAGCAGACGCTCAAATGACAGTATCATTCTTCTGGGTTAAGTATTACCTGCCAGAGATCGAACAACATTTAGCGCCTTCGACTGTTGCAGGCTATAGAAATATCTACAGAAGTAAAATTGAGCCCGTGTTCGGTAAGCATCTATTAAATGAAATAACAGGTAAAGAAGTTCAGGCTTGGCTTGATTCCATGAGCTATGGTGCGGCTAGGCATGCTAAAACTGCTTTCTCGGCAATGCTCGGACGCGCTCATGCTATGGATTATGTGAGCGAAAACATTATGCAGCGGCGTTACAGATTGCCAGGCAAAGAAACGCGAGTGATTAACGTCAACAAGACAACGGGAGATGATGCTACGCTTGGCAAAATCGCAGAAGCCGCGCGTGGGGAAGTGTGGGAAGCGGTGTTTTTGGCTGCTGCGTTTGGTGGCTGCCGTGTCTCTGAAGCGTTTGGGTTAAAGCCTGAAAAGATTAGCGCAATCGAGCATAAAGGCGATATATACGCCGCTTTGCTCATTGATACCACTGTGCAGATTGTTAACCGCAAGATAAGCGTTAGGGACAAGCTTAAAACAGAAGATTCGGCGGGAATTGAATCGCGTTGGGCTATTATTGCGCCGCCGTGGACAAATCGAATATTAGAACTCGCAAGCCAAGCACAAGAAGATGGTTTAGCGTGGATGTGTGATAACGGGCTTGGACAGCCAAGAAATCCCGAGGAGGTTAAGCGTGAGTATAAGCGTTGGTTTTTGGATAAAGAATACCCGTTTATTCCCTTGAAAAATTTGAGGAATAGCTACACCACTAATATGAGAACCAAGGGCGTAGATTTGGAAGACATAGCTAAGTTGTTAGGGCATACCACCGATGCCATTACGTATAAGCATTATGATCTGCCTGATGTGGGAGACCTTATTGAACGAGTGAGTTGTGCCGATGGTCACAAGTAAAAAGAAATGGTCACATCTTGGTCACTAAGGGGCAAAAAATAAGAGTATATAATCCGCAATGACCAGCTTCTTTATATATAAGAAGACGTTACGAGACGATACAATCCGCTCTCTTAATCCCAAGGTCCGGGGTTCGAGTCCCCGACGGTCCACCATTTTGAAACTACGCTTCAGCAATGGAGCTTTTTCTTTTTCATGAGACATTCATGACTCGAACCCATTAGGGTGGAATTCCGTTAAGAAAACCATCCTGTGGATGGTTTTTAGGAGTTCGCCCGCAAGTACGACACTAGATACGGAAACAATAATGGCAGTTGTGCAAATCATTTGCTTATTTCGTTTTCTTATAAGCTATTTGCTTTAATAAAAGATGAGAAAAGAAATTTGCGCATGCTGGGAGTATCATTTGGCGACTTTTGAACTGATATTATTATTAGGAATCGCGGTACTTATTTCATCGATTGTTGACCAGTTCGTCCCCAAAGTTTCATTGCCTCTTATTCAGATTGGTCTTGGTGTTGTAATTGCGTTTTTGGCAATTTCGCCCGTTACTATCAATATTGAACCTGAGCTGTTCCTTATTCTCTTTATTGCTCCACTGTTGTTTAGTGATGCGCTTGAAGCCGACAAAAAGAATCTATGGGAAAACAAAGGGACGATTCTGTCGTTTGCTATTGGCCTCGTTATTGTTATCACTCTTTGTGTTGGCTTCGCTGTTAATGCTCTGATTCCTTCTATTCCCTTGGCTGCCGCTTTTGCTTTGGGCGCGGCTTTAGGGCCTACTGATGCTGTTGCGGTACAAGCACTCAAGCAAGAGGCTCAACCTAAGAGACGAGAAGGTGCAATTCTACAAGGAGAGGCGCTTGTCAATGATGCCTCGGGTGTTGTTTCATTTCAGTTTGCAATCGCTGCTGCTGTCACGGGGTTCTTTTCTCTTCTCGATGCCACTACATCGCTACTCTTTAGCTTTATCGGCGGCATTGTGTTGGGTATCATTTTGGCTGTTCTGTTCCTCTTTATTTCCTCTAAAATTCGCGATTTAGGCCTCGACAACATTACCTTCCATGTTTTGTTTGAGGTTTCTATGCCGTTTGTTGTCTTTCTTATTTCGGAGCTCATTGGAGTGAGTGGCATTTTGGCTGTTGTAGCGTGTGGCATTGTGTGGTCGCTTAATAATGATAAGAAAGTTTCCCCGTATCGTTCACGTTTGAACATTGCACTTTCAAGTGTATGGAAAGTCCTTGGCTTTGCTCTTAACGGCATTGTGTTTGTTCTTCTTGGTATGCAGCTTCCCATGGCAATGCAATCAACGTGGGGTGATGTTTATATCAATAACTTTGTTGTTATTGGTTATGTTTTAGGCATTACGGCATTGATTGTCGTGCTCAGATTCCTTTGGGCCCTTGGAATGACCTGTGTTGCGAGAAACCCTGAAACGGGAAAGCGCGATAAACTCACCAAAAACACTATTCGTAATGCTCTTATTACTACTGTTGGTGGGCCAAAGGGTGCCATCACGCTTTCGATTATCTTTTCCATTCCTTTTTTCTTATCGGATGGTTCTGATTTTCCTCAAAGATCACTCATTATTTTCTTGGCTTCTGGCGTAATTTTATGCACTCTTCTTTTGGCAAATTTCCTTCTGCCAGTTTTGGCTCCTAAAGAAGATGATGAAGATGAGAAAACAAAAGAGCTTCAGGTTATTAAGATCGAAATATTGCGAATGGTTATCGAGCGGTTAATCGCAGATTCCGATGATGATATTGATCGCGAAACAAATGACGTTATTCGATCGTACAACATGCGCATTGCTTCCATTCGTGACGCAAGTGATTTAGAGCCACCTTCTACAACAAAGTTAAGAATTCAGGTTATCGATTATCAGGCAGATAAATTGCTTGAGGCGTCCAACAAAAATGAGGTTGATTATTACCTTTGCTTTACGTATCTAAGACGCATAATGCAGCAAAAGTACCTTCTTGCGCATGAGAAGGAATCACTCTGGTCTTTTCAAAAATACCTTGGTCGCGTTCGTGTGCTTTTTCAAGCGATCAAAAAATCAATCGCTGAATTGTTCAATATAGATGTTCATCTCAACGATGAAGAAATGCGCAAAATCCGTATTAAGGGCGAAGAATATGCTATTGAGTTTTTAAGCTCGCTTGTGAATGATCCGAACTATCCGAGTGAGGTTGTTGCCAAGTTGATGATTTCTCATGAAACGGTGTTGAGTATTCTTCAGTCGAGCGATGAAGATGTTGAATCTCCTGGAGTTTTAGGGGAAAAGAGCCGTTTAAGGGAAATTCAACGAAAAGGACTTCAGTACGAAATTCAAGAGATTCAAGATCATTATGCTTCAGGTCAGCTAACGCGTCTTCAAGCCAAAGAAATGCGTGACAACGTAAGCTTAATGATGATCGACGTCGAGGACCACGTTTAAGCTTATTCATGGCTTCACTGGATGAAATAAAAGCACAGCTTGCTTCCGTTCCTGCGCTTCCTGGGGTTTACCTCTGGAAAGATAAAGACGGAATGGTGATTTATGTGGGGAAAGCTAAACAGCTTAGAGCTCGCATGCGTCAATATGTAAACTACCAAGATTCTCGTGTGAAAATTCCTCTCTTGGTTTCTCAGATTGATTCATTTGAATATGTGGTCACGGATAACGAGCACGAAAGCCTTGTTTTAGAGAAAAACCTGATCAAGCAATACTCTCCTTATTTTAATGCGGATTTTAAAGATGATAAAAGCTATCCTTTTATCGCCTTAACCAAGGGGGATGTGTTTCCAGCTATTAAATATACGCGCGAGGCTCATAAGCCGACTACGCGTTATTTTGGTCCGTATACTGATAGCAGGGCAGCAAGAAATTTAATCGACATCGTTCGAAAAATCATTCCCCTATGCACGTATTCGTGTGCAGAATGGCGCCGCTTAAATCGACAGTTACAGGATGTTGCTTATGAGGATGTTGCATTTGATGCAAGACCTTGTTTTGACGCTCATATTGGCTTAGGTCCTGGGATTTGTTGTGGTCGTATTAGCCCTGATAAGTACCAAGAACACGTAAAAAAAATTGAGAGATTTTTGTTGGGTGAGCGAAAAGAGTTTTTAGAAGAGCTCTATGAAGAAATGTCTTCCGCTGCCGAGGCGCTTGATTTTGAAAAAGCAGCTCGAATCAAAAAAAATATTGAAACCATTGAATCTCTTGAAGATAAGCAGCATGCTGTTTCTTCGAGACGTCTTGATGCGGATGTTGTTGGCGTCTATCGCGAAGAAACCATTGCAGGAATTACTGTGCTGATTGTTCGTGAAGGAAGTGTAATAAACAGTAACGAGTTTATTTTCAATAAAGGCAACGATGTTCCTTCTGATGAATTACTTCGTATGTTTTTACTTCGTTATTACGATTCAACTTCATCCATTCCTCACGAACTCATCATTGGTGAAATGCCAGAAGATTATGAGGTGCTTGAAGAGTGGCTCACTACGAAGCTCGAGAGTACTCATGGTGCACAGGTGCATTTTACGGTTCCGCAACGTGGTGAAAAAAATGCTCTATTAGCTCTTGCTCAAAAAAATGCTCGTCATGCTTTGTTGCGTTATAAGGCACGAAGCAGCTATGACGATAAGCGTATCAATGCTGCTTTATTGCAACTTGAGAGCGCATTAGCTCTTGAACATCCACCCTATCGAATTGAATGCTTCGATGTTTCAACCATTCACGGCAAACATTCAGTTGCTTCAATGGTTGTTTTCACGAATGGACGGCCTGATAAGGCGCAGTATCGACGTTTCAAAATTCGCATGCAAACCGATGAAGCAAATGACTTTGCCATGATGCGCGAAGTATTCGATAGGCGCTACAACGCTCAAAAAATGAAGGATAGTCAGTTTGCTCAAAAGCCTGATTTGATTATTGTTGATGGGGGTAAACCCCAACTTACGGCAGCTCTTTGCCAACTTAAAGATTTAGGAGTGGACGATATTCCTGTTTGTGGCCTTGCTAAACGCGACGAGGAACTGTTTGTTCCTTGGCAGGAGAGCGGTCCGGTGGTTTTGCCGAGTGGCTCTCCTAGTTTGTATCTTGTTAAACAGGTGCGAGATGAAGCCCATCGTTTTGCAATTACCTTTCACCGTGAACTCAGGCGTAAAGCAATGACTACGAGCATTCTAGATGAAGTGGTTGGACTTGGTCCAAAACGAAAAAAGAAGCTACTTAAAGCTGCTGGTAACTTTACTGAGTTAAGAAAGATGTCGCTTGAGCAAATCAAAGAATTGGGTGTTTTGCCTGATGCGGTTGCTGAAGATTTGTTTACCCTATTAAGGCAGTATAATGAAAACAAGAATAATCCTATAGAAGGAAACGATTTGCATGAGTGATTCTCCTATTGAAGAAAAGCTTGCGACTGGCACGGTTGAAGCAGGAGGCCATCCTGGTCCTGATGTCGTTATTATCACGGGAATGAGCGGTGCCGGAAGAACTGAAGCGATGCACACGTTTGAGGACTTGGGCTATTTTTGCATTGATAATCTTCCTCCTTCTCTCATTATGAATATGGTTAGTTTGGCAAGCTTGCCAGGCCAGAATGATTTTGCGCGTAGGCTTGCTATTGTTTGTGATGCGCGAAATCGTGAGTATTTCAAACAGCTTGTTGGAGAGCTTCATAATCTTAAAACTGCAGGCGTAACGTATAAAATTATTTTTCTTGATGCATCGGATGAGTCGCTTGTTGCACGCTACAAAGCATCCCGCAGACGTCACCCGTTATGTGTCAATAATGCTCTCACAATTTCTCAGGCAATTCAGCATGAACGCAGTCTCACGCATGAACTTAAAGATATTGCGGATTCCTATATTGATACTACACACATGAATCCTCGTAAATTACGCGAAGAATTGCGCTCGTTGTACTCAAAAGAAACCGATAAAGATGGCATGAATGTTGTTGTATATTCCTTTGGTTTTAAGCATGGCGCACCAACGGATGCCGATATCGTAATTGATGTTCGCTTTTTGCCGAATCCTTTCTATATTCCTGAGCTTCGTGGGCTTACAGGTCTTGATAAGCCTGTTCGTGACTATGTGCTAGAAAATAAAGAAACGAAGAAGTTTCTTATTGCTTGGGAGAACCTTCTTAATTGCGTTATGCCTGGTTATGTAGCTGAAGGTAAGCAGCATCTTGCTATTGGTGTTGGATGTACGGGGGGTCAGCATAGAAGCGTTGCTTTGGCAGAAAAAACTGCCGAGCTTCTTAAGGGTCAAGAATACAATGTTACGGTTGCTCACCGTGACATTGCTTTGGCAGACACTTCAAAGGTGGCAACCAAATGATCAAGCCTCCTTTTACCCATGACCCAGCGCTAACTGAACGATTTCAGGCGGTATCGGTTGACCTAACCCAAGATCATATAGATTACAGCTCTCTAAAAGCAGTTGTTATTGGTGGTGGAACGGGTGCTCCGGTTTCCATTCGAACACTCTTGAAAATGGGGGTTCAAACATCTGCAGTTGTTGCTATGGCAGACGACGGAGGATCGACAGGAATTCTTCGTGAAGAAGCTCATGTAACGCCACCAGGTGATATTCGAAAATGCTTAGCTGCCTTTGCGAAAGATCCTAATGATCCACTCACGAAGGCATTTAAATATCGTTTTGAATTTGCTCGTAACCACACCTTGGGCAACCTTATGCTCTCAGCTCTAGAAAATGCCACGGGTTCTTTTCCTGAGGCAATTAAAATATGCGGTCGTTTGCTCGATGCGCAGGGACATGTGTATCCTTCTACGCTTAACAATATTACTCTCTGCGCCAAAACCAAAGATGGAATGATTTTGAAAGGGCAGGCCAATGCCTGCAAATCACCAACGGCGCTTGATGTTGTTTGGTTAGAATCGCCCGAGCAGTGCATGCCTTATATGGAAGCCTTGCGAGCTATTCGTGATGCTGATTTGATTGTGTTAGGACCTGGATCGCTCTTTACTTCCATTATTCCTAATCTGCTTGTTCCAGGGATTATTGACGCCATTTCGCAGTCTCGGGCTAAAACACTTTTTGTTTGCAGTTTAGCAGATCAGCAAGGGGAAACATGGGGCTTAAGTGCCCTTGAGCATGTTCAGGCACTTTTGAAACATGGTATGGCTGGCATCTTGGATTACGTGCTTATTCATACCGTTTCAAAACCTTCCAGTGCTCGTTTTGCAACGGGTTCGTTTGAGGCTATTGCAGGTCAAGGCGCACTTAATACACGCTATTCAGAAGAGCGAAAAGGCACTCCACTGAAATCAAAAATTCAAAGCGTGAAGGTAACACAAGAAGATATTAACCAAATTCAGCGGCAGGGTATTGTTGTTTTGCTTCGTAATATGGTTGATCCTCTTCGCCCAACGTGGCATGATCCCGAAGCTCTTGCACAAGCTTTTGCGGGGGTGTTTAAGCTGTGTCTTTCACAACCGAAGTAAAAGAAGAGCTTTCTCGCGTTGAACCTGTATGTTCTCACTGTATAGGAGCTACGCTTGCTGCGTTAATTCGTATCGAAGGAACACTTCTTTTAAGCGGAATGGGGCAGTATCGTCTCGAGGTTGCTACTGATGCTCCCGTTGTGGCTCGTTTTGTTATCAAGGCGCTTCATGAAATTTTTGGCTTAAAAACTGACTTAACAATGCGCAGAAGTGTTCTTCATAAAACACCTAACTGGCTCATTGAAGTTCCAAACCAAAAGGGGCTCAATGCTGCACTTCGCGTATTGGGCGTACTTGATAAAGAGGGGCATTTAGAGCGTGGTGTAAGTAAAGATTTGGTTAAGAAACGCTGTTGCTCCGCTGCTTATTTGCGTGGTGTATTTTTAGGAAGCGGCTTTATTGCTAACCCTAAAGGCGATTTCCACTTCGAAATAACCGTTGAAACTCAAACAATGGCAAATGATGTTGTTGAGCTAATGGCTTCAGCGGGTATTGTCGCTAAAGTTACTGAACGACGAAACTCATTTACTATTTATCTTAAGAGCGGTTCTGCTATTTCGTCATTTTTGGCACTGGTAGGAGCGCATCAATGCGCGCTTAAAATGGAAAATGAGCGTGTGCTCAAGAGTGTGCGCAACGACGTGAATAGGCGTGTTAATGCAGAAATTGCCAATCAAGCGAAAACCGCTCAAGCTTCCATAGGGCAAATTAAAACGATACGTCATGTCTTGGAGCATCATGACATCAAAACACTTCCCAAAGCGCTGCAGGATTATATTCGATTGCGTGTGAGCTACCCTGATGCCTCACTGAAGGAACTAGGAGAAATGGCGAATCCTCCGTTGTCTAAGTCGGCAATTTATCATCGTGTTCGTAGGTTGGAACAGATAGAAAAAGAACTACCACACACAAAGAAGTCTTAGTATATTTCACAGTAGTGGTATCATGAATCATGATGCGAATTTGTGTGCTTACGTACGCAGTTCAGTAATAAACTTTTCACGAAAGGGGAAATGTATGGCAACCAAGGTTGGTATCAATGGCTTCGGCCGTATTGGCCGACTTGTTTTTCGAGCAATGGAGAAGGATCCTGATCTCGAGGTCGTAGCCATTAATGATCCTGGCGATATTAACGCCTTGGCTCACCTGCTTAAGTACGACTCTATTCATGGTCGAGTTTATGACTCGGTAGTTGTTGATGGTGATTATGTAGTAGTTGATGGACGCAAAGTTCGTGTTCTAAGCGATCGTAATCCTAATAATCTCCCCTGGGGTGATCTTGGTGTAGAAATTGTTGTTGAGTCAACGGGCTTCTTTACCGATGCAAATGCCGCTCATGCACATATTGATGCAGGCGCAAAGAAGGTTATTATTTCTGCTCCTGCAAAAAACGAAGATATCACCATTGTTATGGGCGTAAACGACGACAAATATGATCCAGAGAAGCATCATATTATTTCTAATGCTTCTTGTACCACTAACTGTCTCGCTCCTTTCGCAAAGGTTTTGCTTGATACTTTTGGCATTAAGCGTGGTTTTATGAACACTATCCACTCTTATACCAACGACCAGAAAATTCTCGACTTGCCACATAAAGACTTGCGCCGCGCTCGTGCTGCAGCTCTTTCCATGATTCCAACTACTACAGGTGCTGCTCGTGCTGTTGCTTTAGTCCTTCCAGAACTTAAGGGTAAACTTGATGGCTTTGCAACTCGCGTGCCAACCCCAGATGGTTCTATGGTTGATCTTACCGTTGAGCTTGAGAAATCCGTAACGATAGATGAGGTTAACGCTGCAATCAAAGCTGCATCTGAAGGTCCTCTTAAGGGAATTCTTGCCTATGTTGAAGATCCTATTGTTTCTTCTGACATTATTGGTGATGATCATTCCTCGTTGTTTGATAGTAAGCTCACTATGGTTCTCGGTGGCGAGGGCAACTTTGTCAAGTGTGTTTCTTGGTATGATAATGAATGGGGTTATTCTAACCGCGTTAAGGATCTGGCAAAGATCTTGCTTTAATTGGGTACTTAGTTAGGTTGCAACGATCACTTCTAAAAGAAACAAAAGGGAGCATCTCGTTCGAGGGCTCCCTTTTTAGGTGTTGAAAGGTTTTTCATGAGTTCAATTAAAACGTATACCGATGCAGATGTTAAAGGGAAACACGTACTTGTTCGTGTTGACTTCAATGTGCCTTTGAATGGAGAATCTGTTACGGATGACACGCGCATTAAAGCTGCGCTTCCTACTATTAACTACCTTATTGATGAAGGTGCGAAAATAATTCTTTGCAGCCATCTTGGTCGTCCAGAGGGTATTGGATATGAAAAAGACTTTTCGCTTAAGCCTGTTGCGCAATACCTTTCTACGGTCGTAAATACTCCTGTTTTCTTTTCCGAAGATACGGTTGGAGAAAAAGCCCATGCAGCGGTTGACGCTCTTTCGGATGGCGAAATCGTCTTGCTTGAAAATCTCCGTTTCGACAAACGTGAAAAAAAGAATGATCCAGAATTTGCAAAAGAATTAGCTTCCTTGGCTGATCTTTACATTAACGATGCTTTTGGTGCTGCTCACCGTGCTCATGCTTCTACTGCCGGCGTTGCATCATATCTTCCTTCCTATGCTGGCGCATTAATGGCTAAGGAAGTAACCACATTAACCTCAATGCTCGATAACCCTAAGCGTCCTTTTGTTGCCATCTTGGGCGGATCTAAGGTTTCAGACAAGGTTGCTGTTATCGATGCGCTTATTGATAAGTGCGACACTCTTATCATTGGTGGAGGTATGTGTTTTACCTTCTTGGTCGCTCAGGGGTACAAAGTAGGTACTTCTCTAATGGAAGAAGAATGGGTTGATCGAGCTGCCCAGATGCTTGACAAGGCGGAAAAGGCGGGCGTTTCAATTCTTCTGCCTTCTGATGTTGTTTGTGCTGATACTTTCGCTAATGATGCCAATACAGTAACCTGCTCCGTTTCTGAGATTCCTGAAGATATGATGGGTTTGGACATTGGCCCTGAGACCACTGAGTTTTATGCTCATGCTATTGTTGGCGCAAAAACGGTATTCTGGAATGGACCTATGGGTGTTTTTGAAATGTCTTCTTTTGAAGCTGGCACTAAAGGGGTTGCAATGGCGGTAGCATCAAATAAAGAAGCAGAAACCATCATTGGTGGTGGCGACAGTGTTGCTGCCGTGAATAAGTTCAATCTTGGCGATCAGATGACTTTCATTTCCACGGGTGGCGGTGCTTCTATGGAACTCGTTCAGGGGGAAGCACTTCCTGGAGTTGAAGCTCTTAAATAGGAGGAAACTATGCGTACGTATATGATGGCTGGCAATTGGAAAATGAACAAAACGCTTCCTGAGGCGGTTGCTCTTTCTCAACAGCTTTGTAATTTGTATAACCGCAAGTGGAACAACGTAGATATTGTTTTGTGCCCACCTTCAATTGATTTAAAGGCGGTTTATACTGTCCTTGATTTCGATAAAACCGACATTTCTCTTGGTGCACAAAATGTTCACTGGGAATCTTCAGGTGCCTATACGGGAGAGATTTCTATTCCTATGATCAAGGAAGTTGGTTGCGAATATTGCATTGTTGGCCATTCGGAGCGTCGTGAGATGTTTGCCGAAACCGACGAGGCAGTTAATCGTAAAGTGAAGGCTCTTGTTGCTTCGTCTATTACTCCGATTGTTTGTGTAGGAGAATCTCTTCATTTGCGCGATTCAGGGGAGTATAAGGAGTTTGTTTGTGCTCAGGTAAGGGCTGCTCTTGCTGGTCTTGATGAGCTCGAGATGAAGAGTATCGTATTTGCCTATGAACCAATTTGGGCAATTGGAACAGGCAGAACAGCAACACCTGAACAGGCTCAAGAAGTATGTGCTGCCATTCGTTCTACTATTGCTGAGCTCTTTAATACTGAAATAGCTGGTGCTACTCGCGTTCTTTATGGCGGTTCTATGAACCCAGGAAACGTTGACTCGCTTTTAGCTCAGGCAGATATCGATGGTGGCCTTATTGGTGGTGCTGCTTTGAAAGCGGACACCTTCAAACAGCTTATCGAGGCTGCTCATGTAGCTCAATAATATATTAGGCAATTAAGGAATTAAGAATGAGTAACACTTCTCAATCAGAACTTACCCTTCCTGCAGCATTGATTATTATGGATGGATTTGGCCTTGCTGATGCTGGTCCTGGCAATGCAATCGATTTGGCAAGTACCCCTTGTTTGGATGAGGTTTTTGCTACCTGCTTTAAAACAACGCTTGATGCCTCGGGGAATCCTGTAGGGTTACCAAAAGGACAGATGGGCAATTCTGAGGTTGGTCACTTAAACATCGGTGCAGGTCGTACGGTGTTTCAGGAGCTTTCACGCATTGATAATGCCTGCGCAGATAAATCTCTCTACGAAAATGAAGTTTTAGTTAACGCCTTTTCGTACGTTCGCGAGAATAACTCAACGCTTCATTTGATGGGCTTATTGAGTGATGGAGGAGTTCACTCCAACAATGAACATCTTTATTCATTGTTGGATATGGCATGCGAGTTGGGCGTTTCTTCAATTCGTGTTCACTGCTTCATGGATGGTCGAGACGTTCCACCTCGCAGTGGCAAGAAGTATCTTGCTGAGCTCGAAGAAAAAATCCTTCAATTACCAAAGAATGTTGATTGTAAAATTGGTGTTGTATCTGGTCGCTATTATGCGATGGATCGCGACAATCGTTGGGAACGTATTCAGAGGGCCTGGAGCGCTATCTGGTTAGGCGAGGGAGCTTGTGATGCTTCGGTCCAAGATATGATGAGCGATTCTTATAATCGTGATGTTACCGACGAATTTATTGAACCCGTTTGTTTTTCGTATGAGGGGGTAAAAGAAGGGGACGCGTTTGTCTTCTTTAATTTCCGTCCCGATAGAGCACGAGAAATTTCTCGAGCTCTTTGCGATGAAAATTTTGATAAGTTCGAGCGAGAACATTGGGTAAAGCCACGCTTTGTTTGCTTAACAGAATACGATCCAACTATTCCCGCTGAAATTGCTTTTCCTAAGGAATGTCCGGAAAATGTTCTGGCTGACGTTTTGGCTGATGAGGGTCTTAAGCAGTATCATATTGCAGAAACGGAAAAGTATGCTCATGTTACCTTCTTCTTGAATGGTGGAATAGAAGCCCCCAAGAAAAACGAAACGAGAGTTTTAATTCCTTCTCCAAAAGTTGCCACCTATGATCTTCAGCCCGAAATGAGTGAGCCTGAGGTTGCGCAAACTTTGCATGATGCAATTATGGCTGATGAAGCAGATGTCTATATCGTTAACTTTGCTAATTGTGACATGGTAGGTCATACAGGAGTTGTTAAGGCGGCTAAGGCAGCTGTAGAGGCCGTTGATTCTGGTGTTGCAAGCGTTCTTTCTGCATTAAAAGAAAAGGGCGGTGTAGCCCTACTTACTGCCGATCACGGCAATGCAGATTGTATGATTGCTGAAGATGGTACGCCTTTTACAGCGCATACTACCGCCCCTGTTCCGTTAGTGTTGATTAACTACTCCGATAAAAACTTGTCTTTAAAAGACAAGCATGGTTCTCTCTCCAATATTTCACCTACACTTTTGGAAATGATTGGCATTAAAGCTCCGAAAGAAATGACTGCAGAATCACTTCTTGTCAAGGCGTAGGAACTTTGGCATAATGATGTGTTTGTATGGCAGTATGTATGTTAGGAAGAAACTTTGTCTGTTGTAGCTATCATATTTAGTATCTTGTTGGTTATTTCTGGTGTTGGTCTTGTGATCTTCGTCCTTATGCACTCAGGTAAAGGTACGGGTGTTTCAGATATGATCGCAAGCTCTATGTATAACAATCAACAAGGAATGAGCATCGTTGAGAAAAACCTTACTCGCATCACAATTATTCTTGCAGCAGTATTCTTGGTTTCTTTGATTGTTCTGATGGTCGTGTATCCTCAAGGAACGATTGCTTCTTAAAACTAGTTGACGAGCGCTACTAATCTGGTAGACTTATCAACCGCTGAAGATTTCTTCAGCATAGTAAGGGCGGTTAGCTCAGCGGGAGAGCACTATCTCGACACGGTAGGGGTCACTGGTTCGATCCCAGTACCGCCCACCATGAATATCAGGTCAGAATCTGTGATGGTTCTGACCTTTTTTAATGCAATGTTTAAGCGTGTACAACGTAAGGAATCTCTATGAATATCAATATTTCTCTTCAGCAACTACGCTTTATTATTGAAGTCGTGGAATGTGGTTCCATTAACGCTGCTAGTCAAAATCTCTACATTTCTCAGCCAACACTTTCTTCTTCTATTAAAGATGTTGAGCGTGAGTTGGGGATAGAAATATTCAATCGAACTAATCGAGGAATTACCCTTACAAACGAAGGAACAGAGTTTGTTGGGTATGCGCGTCAGATTCTTGAGCAGGTTAATTTACTTGAGTCTCGTTATACCTCTTCCTTTCACGGTCAAGCAGGAAAGCTATCAGTTTCTTCTCAACATTATGCTTTTAGCGTCAAAGCCTTTGTTGAGCTTGCCGAGGAATGCGATGAGGAGGAATATGAATTTGCTCTTCGTGAAACACGTACCAATGAGATCATTGAAGACGTTAAAAGCTATCGTAGTGAAATTGGAATTTTATATTTAAGCAATTTCAACCGAAAGGTTCTCACCAAAATTTTCAATGACGCAGACTTAGCCTTTACTCCTTTATTTGAAGCAAAACCTCATGTTTTTGTCGGTGAAAACCATCCTTTGAGCTCGTATGAAAAGGTTACTCCGAAGGATTTAGAGGATTATCCTCGTTATTCTTTTGAGCAGGGTAGTAATAATTCGTTTTTCTATTCTGAGGAGCCACTGGGACAATTACCTCATCGGCAAGAAATAACCTATTCAGATCGTGGCACTCTCACAAACCTTTTAACCAATCACAATGGCTTTACTATCTCGACGGGTGTTTTATCTGATGAAATGAACGAAGGTATCGTGGCAATTCCGCTTGAAGCGGATGAGACCATGACGGTTGGTTATTTGAGTCATGCTCATCTTGAATTCAGTGATTTAGCTCAGCGTTATATAAAAAAGCTACGTGAGGTTATTAGCGCAAACCCTACCGTTAGTACCTACTTTGAGCCAGAACCTACTCCTGAGACGGAGTAGGTTCTTGTTGGGTGCTTGGGAAGCAAGAAGAAGCGCGCTAATAAGTGAGGCTAATTCGAGAAAGCTTTCAGGCTCCTGCAACCATGACTGCAGAGCGCACTCATGGTTGCAGGAGTGCACAAACTCAAACATTTTGAGTTTGGTACCCACACCGTAATCTATCTTTCAAGAACCTAGCTACGTTATAGTTGTTCACCGGGTCTTGAGTTGCTCAGTGAAGCCCATCGTCTGGTTCTACGTGAACGAGGATATCTTTTGCTTCGGGAAAGGCGTCATTGATCTGTTTCTCTATTTCATCAGATAACGCATGCGATTCGAGTACGGTCATGTTGGGATCAACTAAGATATGAAGATCGACATATACCTCATCAGTTGTTCCTCGTGAGCGGATCATGTGAGGTTTTCTTACACCCGGAATAGCACTTACAATTTCGCTAATTCTCTCTTCTGGAAGACGTGATTTATCAGATAGGGTTTGTAGGCCAGTTTTGAATACGTCAAAAGCGGTGAGTAAAATAGCTACCATAACGATAAGAGCCATGATGGCATCAGCCATGGCAATTCCGAATTGGATCAAGATGAGACCAATAATAACGCCAATAGATACAAGGGCATCGGAAAGGGTATGTCTAGAGTCAGCTACCAGTATTTCGCTGTTGAGTTCTCTTCCACATTTAGATTCGTAGCGAGAAACTGAAATATTTATGAACAGCGTAATAATCATTATTGCAAAAGAGATAGGTGTAACAGTGGCATTGAACTCTTGATTGACAAGAGATGTAACGGCGCTTGAGCCTACTTCTGCAGCTGCAACAAGTAAGAAGATTCCAATGACGAGACTGGCGTATGTTTCAAACTTAAAGTGTCCGTAGGGATGGTCGCGATCGGCAGGTTTCGTTGCGAGTGAAATGCCGATAAGACCAACTACATTTCCTGCGGAGTCAAATACGGAATGAATACCATCAGCTTGCATTGAGGTAGAACCCGAAATAACACCATAGATGTATTTTGCTAAAGCTACCCCTAGGTTCAAAAACAGAACAATCCAAAGAACACGCTTAACCTGAACAGTTCGTTTGGTTTGCATATTTTTTGTAGCTAGCATAGATATCATCCTAGTTATAATCGGTGAACTTTTGTACTACATATAAGAAAAGAGCCCCCGAAGGGACTCTTATAGTTTTAACTGGTGTCGGAGGCGGGATTTGAACCCGCACACCCGTTAAGTGGGCACTAGCACCTCAAGCTAGCGTGTCTGCCGTTCCACCACTCCGACGTGCGTTGCAGCAGTGACTATATTAACAAAAGCCACGACAGTTGCAAGAACTTTTTTAAAATTTCTTTCTTTTTTGGTATCTTAAAAAAAATTAGAATTAACCCTTGCGTGATTGGATTATACCCGTATAATAATTGCTTGCGTGCGGACGTGGCTCAGCTGGTAGAGCACAACCTTGCCAAGGTTGGGGTCGCGGGTTCGAACCCCGTCGTCCGCTCCATAACTATTTCAGCCAACTCTTCGTTGGCTTTTTTATTTTTGTAGAACTTTTGCCTGTCATCTTTTTGTAATCGTTGTTTACCGTAGTCCGTGATACGATAACTGTGCTGTGGGGGAGTAGTTAGCTCTTCTATTGAGTGGCTACGTCAACATCATGGTTTTTAAAGCCTGGCGTACCTTAATTAACGAGACTCGCGGTGAAGGGTTCACTTTCACTGCGAGTCTTTTTTTGTGGCTGGGAAGGAAAGAAATGGATTTAGCAATCTTTACCACCCCTGAAGCATGGATCAGCTTGATCACGCTTTTGTTTTTAGAGATTGTTTTGGGTGTCGATAATTTAGTTTTTATTGCCATTACCACCGATAGACTTCCCGCGGAAAAGCAGCATTTAGGCCGTAAGCTTGGTCTTCTTGGTGCTTTGTTCATGCGTATCTTATTCCTTTGTTTTGCCTCCTTCTTGGTTCATATGACCGATCCGCTCTTTACGATTCCCTTTATTCAGATTGGCGGTGAGCCCCTCGGTCTTTCAGTACGTGATTTAGTATTATTCTTTGGAGGAATCTATCTGATTTATAAGGGCATAACCGAGCTTTTGTCGGTTGTTAGATTGACGGAAGAAAAAGAAGCTCAAGGTGACACTGATAGACCGAGAACTACGATTACTATGGTCCAGGCTGTTACGACTATTATGGTGATGGATCTTGTGTTCTCTATTGACTCGGTCATTACTGCTGTTGGTTTGGCAAATCATCTCATTATTATGATTATTGCCGTAATGATCGCCGTCTTTTTAATGATGGCTTTTATTGATCCTATTTCGGATTTTATTAATTCTCATACCGAAGTGAAAATTCTTGCGCTGGTATTCATTGTGACTATCGGTGTGCTGCTTACCTTAGATAGTTTGGGTATAAACTCTGGAATTGAAATCTTGGATATGCACGCTGAAAAGCTGATGGTGTATTTTGCAATGGTTTTTGCGGTCATTTTGGAACTTATCCAGATGAAATATACAAAAAACTACCGTTTATGGACAGAAGAAAAGAATCGCGAACTTATGCGTGCTCAGTCGCTTGATGAGAATAGAAAAATGCCAACGGAAGCTTTGCCTCCTTTACAAAAATAAAGAAACATAGTTTGCGTCACGGTAATGATTAAAAAGAGCAGGGGTTGTTATTCCTACTCTTCGGAGGCCTTTTCTTTCGAAGCGAACATCTTTATACATTCTTCTGAAACTATGTAACGAACAGCTCCAGGAAGGCAACGCGCTGTAAAAGGAGTGGAAAGTTGTGTGGCTTCGCCATCATATTCGAGGAGCATAGCGGGTTCTGCATCGATAGTGATTTCTCTTCCACGATAAACCTCAACAGCGCCAATTTTTTTGGCAAGGTCTCCTGAATGGTCAACCGCTTTTGCAAAAACAGTAGGCAATAGCTCCACTGCGTTTTTCGTTTTGAGTACAACAAGATCAAGCATTCCATCACGGGGAAGATTCTTATCGGAAACCATAAGATCAAACTGAATCTTAGAAAAGTTGGTAAGAACCACGCCGATACCTGAGCTTTGTATAGTCTTGCCATCGATAGTGATGGCGAACTCTGAAACTTGAGGTGCAGGGTTTGTAAGGGCGGCTTCAAAATAGGCAATTGGTCCCAAGAGTCGTTTTTTACGCCTTGCATTACTCATGATAAGCTGATCATATCCGCAACCTGCCATCATGGTGAAACCAACTTTAGTATCCTTGCATTCGATTTCACCTAAATCAAATAACATGGTATTGGCCTGATCAGCGAGCTTGGTTAGCGCATGAGGCTCACTTGGTGAAAGCAAATTCATTGCCAGTAGATTAGCTGTTCCTGCTGGAAAAGGCAGAATAGGAATATTGGTATTTCTGAGTTCGTAACTAATTGTCGCAATGGTTCCATCGCCGCCGCAGGCAACTACAAAATCAAAGTCTTTAGCGTCTTTTAGCAGTTCGGAAAAGGGCGTTATACCGTTAAAGAAACGCATGGTGACTGAGTCGCCATCCACGGAATAGGTGCGAATAAAATCATATATTGCACCTTCTCCGTATCCCGACCCAAGATTATGTATGACTAAAACCTTCAAGTAACGCCTTTCTGTTACTATGGATATTACATGATATCCAGTCGTACTTTAGAAAAAGTTAATAAAACGGTCTTTGCCCTTGAGCAAGAATGAGTAGGATATTAAATGCTTTATTGTTCCCGACGGGATTATTGGTATGTTAATAGATGATGATTCGCAACTAAAAGCGTTTGTTAAGCGCTGCTGTACTAGTCCTTATATGGCGATAGATACCGAATTTTTGAGAGAGAAAACTTACTATGCTCGTTTGTGTCTTATTCAGGTAGCAATTGAAGGTGAAGTGGCAATTATTGATCCGTTTGCCATTAAAGATATAACTCTCTTAAATGACGCGCTTACGTCTCCTGATGTTGTAAAAATTTTCCACGCGAGTTCTCAGGACATTGAAATTCTATATCACGAAACGGGTGTTGTGCCGCGTCCGGTTTTTGACACGCAGATTGCTGCCGCTTTGTTGGGCAAGAGTCAACAAGCATCATATAGCTCATTGGTTTCTTCGTATTGCTCGGTCAATCTTCCAAAAAAAGATTCGTTTACGGATTGGTCTCAACGTCCACTGAAGGATTCTCAAATTAGGTATGCGGCAGATGATGTAGTTTATCTTCCCCAGATTTACTACGATATGGTTGAAGTCTTAAATGAGAAAAATCGTCTTCATTGGCTCGATGAGGCGTTTGAAGAAATTTCATCTCCAGAGAAATATGAAATTAAACCTGAAGAGCGTTATCGAAAGCTTCGTCGAGTTAATCAACTAAATGCTCAACAAATGGCGGCAGCTCGTGAGTTTGCTGCATGGCGTGAGTTAAAGGCTCAAAAAATCAATGTTCCACGTAAGTGGATCGTTTCAGACGAACAAATTGTCGAAGCGTGTCGACGCGAAGCGCGAACTATTGATGAATTGTTTATGGTAAGAGGAATGCGCGAATCTCTTCGCGCTGAAAACGCGCGTCAAGCGGTTGCTTGTATTAAGAAAGGGCTTTCATGTCCTAAGGAGCAACTGCCTCAAGTTCATGAAAAGCCCAAAAACGAGCACAATGTTGATATAGTGGTAGATCTAATGAATGCTGTTGTGCATTTACGTGCGCGTGAAAACCATATTGCTCCTCAGACGCTTGCTCCTCAAGCGGAGCTTATGAAGCTTGCGCGTGGTCACGATGACGAATGTGAACTGCTTAAAGGGTGGCGCTATAAAGTTATCGGAAAAGAACTGAAAGAGTTACTTAAGGGTAAGTTTTCGTTACGAATTGCTGACGGAAATCTGGAAATTATTCGCTAATCTTTTTGTCTTGTGTGGTTCTAGTATTCTGTTAATTCAGTACTTGTCTTATAAAGGAGATCGTTCAATATGATGTCTTACATACTGCTTATTGTGGTAACGCTTGCTATCGGTTTCGGTGCTCAAGCATACGTTAATTCGCAAATTAAAAAGTACAGTCTCGTACCTAATTCAACCAGAATGACGGGCTATCAGGTTGCAACAGGAATGCTTGCCTATTATGACGTTTCAGGCGTAGAAGTTCGCATGGGTGGTCGTGGTCAGAATTTTTTTAACCCTAAAGACAATTCCATCACGCTTGACCCTGAATCATTTAACGGAACCTCTATTACCGCTACAGCAACCGCCTGTCATGAGGTTGGTCACGCTTGTCAGTATGCCCAAGGGTATACTGCAATGAAGGTTCGTTCTGCTTTGGTTCCTGTCGTTAATTTTACTTCCAATACCTGGATTTTTATCTTCTTAATCGGTGTTGTTCTTAACCTTGCTGGTCTGGTTAATCTCGCTATCATTTTTTATGCCTTTGCTGTACTGTTTCAGGTTGTAACGCTTCCTGTCGAATTTGATGCCAGTAAGCGAGCTTTAGCTTATATGGGATCAACAGGTCTTCCTGAGACAGAGCGTATTGGCTCTTGGAATGTTTTACGTGCGTGTGCTTTAACTTATGTTGCAGCTGCTCTTGTTTCAGTCTTGCAGCTTCTTTACCTGATTGGTGCACGTGAGGAATAGCAATGGAGGCTTTGAAGCCCAAAAAGGAAGCACTCTCTGTTTCTGCTGCACTTACTATTGCAAAATCGCTTCTCCAAGAACACACGTTTAAGATTCTTGGAGAAGTAAGCGAACTTAATGACAAACCTGGCTATAAAGCGGTTTACTTTACTATCAAGGATGACAAAGCAACCCTTCCTTGCTTAATTTGGAAAAGCCGTTATCAAGCAAGTGAGGCAAAACTTCACATTGGTGCAAAAGTTGAGGTGACGGGCAGGTTTAGTATCTTTCCCGCAAAAGGACGCATGAATTTTGATGTGTCCTTTATTGCGCTGGCGGGAGAGGGCGATCTTCGTTTGAAGGTCGCCCAACTTGCACAAAAGCTCAAGGGCGAAGGGTTAATGGATCCGTCGGCGAAATTGCCGCTCCCTAATTATCCTACGAAAATTGGACTCGTTACTTCACCAAGAGGCGCGGCAGTTTTTGACGTACTTAGAACCTTGCGACGGCGTTTCCCAATGGCTGAAATTCTGTTTGCTGGAGTTCCTGTTGAAGGAAATCAGGCGGCTGCTAATCTTGTCAACGCGTTGAATGTGGTGGCGCTCGCAAAGCCGGAAGTCATTCTTTTAGTGCGCGGGGGTGGATCATTCGAAGATTTCATGCCTTTCAATGATGAACTTCTTGCAAGAACTATCGCTTCTCTACCAATTCCTGTTGTTACGGGTATTGGGCATGAACCAGACACTTCCATTGCGGATATGGTTGCAGATGTGAGGGCATCAACACCAACAGCCGCGGCGGAATCTGTTGCACCACAAATAAGCGAGATAAATGACTCTCTTTTCCAGGCAAAAAAGCGTATATCGAATGCTTTGCTTCATCGCATATCGCGATCGTCGGTATATCTTGATTCCATTGCATCAAGACCATCGTTAAACGATCCATTTACGCTATTTGAGTCGGATTTGCAGATGGTTGATCACTTTCGTAATCGTATTGAGTTTCTACTTAAAGATGCACTTATACCTAAAAAGACTGCTGTTAATCAGTTGGAAATTCGTTTTGCGCGTGCTTTGCCACATAGTTTTGAGAAAAAACAACTTGATCTTAAGCAGCTTGAAAGGTCACTCGACAAAGTTGGAAAAACTATACTTATTGATAAGAACTCAGAGGTCATGTATCGCATGCGTTATTTTTCGCAGATTGGAAAAACGCTTCTTAATTCTAGGATAAACAATGCAGCTCTTATGGCCTCGCGCCTAAACGATCTTTCGCCTCTTAAAACACTAGAGCGCGGTTGGTCTATTGCTACTGATGCCCAGGGTCATGTCATAAAAAGCGTTGATCAAGTTGGGGTTGGTGCGGATGTTTCAATCCAGGTTAAAGATGGAGAAATTCTCTGTCAGGTAAAAGAAAGTAACGAAAGTAAGCTTTTTGAGTTTGTCTCCTTGGAGGAATAAATGGCCGAACAAAATGAAATAAATCTCACCTTTAGAGAAGCAATGAATGAGTTAAATTCCATTGTTGAACAGCTCGAAAGCAATACGCTTGAACTTGAGGAGAGTCTCGTTAAATATGAGCGCGGAATTGCGCTGCTTCGCTATTTACGTGCGAGTTTGAATAACGCTCAACAAAAGGTTGAGATTTTAATGGGGGAACTCGATATGAGTGTATCAGACGAGGAAATTGATTCTAATTTATCCAAAGCTTAGGTGTTGATGCCTTCACCAGTTACCGAAAATGCGCTAGTAGAAGTAGTTCTTGTTTTTAGAGTTTGTAAAATGTAAGTCATTGTTCTTCTAGAGGAGGGAATCAATTGAACATACTTGTTATCAATGCCGGTTCGTCATCGCTTAAGTACCAGCTTGTTGATGTGAATACCAACAAAGTACGTGCTCGTGGTTTATGCGAACGCGTTGGCAGCAAAGATTCCTTCCATAAACACGGTATTGACGATAATGAAGTAGTGCATGAGCAGCCGTTGGTTGATCATGTTGCCGCTATGCGTGTGGTTCTTGAATGTCTTACCGAAGGGTCAGATGCCGTACTTTCTTCCTTATCTGAAATCAGTGCTATTGGACATCGTATTGTTCACGGTGGCGAATACTTCAAAAAATCAGAGATGATTACCGATGAGGTTATCGCCAAGATTGATGAGCTTGCGGAGTTGGCTCCTCTTCACAATAAGGCAGCTTTGAGTGGTATTTACGCTTGTCGTGAACTTATGCCGGATACACCTATGGTTGCAGTGTTTGATACCGCATTTTTCCAAAGCCTTCCCCCAAAGGCATATATGTATCCTATTCCTTATGAATACTACGAAAAGTACGGAATTAGAAAATATGGGTTCCATGGAACTTCGCATCGTTATCTTTCTGAGCGTGCCGCGGCTATTCTTGATGAACCCTTGACTGACCTCCGTCTTATTACGTGCCATTTGGGAAATGGTTGTTCAATTTCTGCTATTGACCACGGTGAACCTATTGATACATCTATGGGTTTCACTCCTTTAGATGGTTTGATGATGGGTACGCGCTCGGGTTCTATTGACCCAGCCATTGTCCCTTTTTTGATGGAGCATGAGGGTCTTACCACTGAAGATGTTAACGATATTCTTAATAAACGATCTGGTTTGTTGGGTGTTTCGGGGGTAAGCAACGATTTACGCAGCGTTCGTGATGCTTCTAATGCAGGGAATGAGCGTGCTATTCTTGCCTATGAAATGTACTCAAGCATTGTAAAGAAATATATCGGTCAATATCTTGCGCTTATGGCAGGTACTGATGCCATTGTTCTTTCGGCAGGTGTGGGTGAAAATTGTCAAAAAATGCGCCGCATGATTTTTTCTGGCTGGCAGCCTATGGGTATTATTCTTGATCAAGAAAAAAATAAGCAACGTGGCTTTGAACGTATCATTTCTCATGAAAAGTCTCGTGTTCCTATCATTGTTATTCCAACCGATGAGGAATATATGATTGCACGCGACACTTATGACATTATCAAGGCGAATTCTCAGATTGTTCCAGTGGGTCCTGTTCGTTCTGTTTTGTAACCATTTTCCTTATATCAACAATAGAGAGTTTAATTTGCGTTTTTATGGTAAGTGATGCGAAGCTTTATCTTGAAGATCTTATCTTTGCGGATTGCTTTTTAGGTTGAGAATGTTATATGTAACTACGCTCCAGTAAGGCTATGCGAATAATAAAAAAAGGAGGCACATTTGCCTCCTTTTTTTCGTGCGGTTACTGATGCTTACATTACATGGTTTGTGCTTGTACACACGTGATAGCAATAACGCCAACGACATCATCAGCAGTGCATCCACGAGAAAGGTCATTAACAGGAGCAGCAAGGCCTTGAAGAACAGGACCATAAGCCTTTGCTTTTCCGAGACGCTGAACGAGTTTGTAGCCAATGTTTGCAGCATCGAGGTCAGGGAAGATGAGCGTGTTGGCATGGCCAGCAACAGGAGATCCTGGAGCTTTAGAAGCACCCAATTCAGGAACAATGGCGGCATCTAGCTGAAGCTCACCGTCGCATACTAAATCAGGATAGTTTTCTTTGATGTATGCCATTGCATCTTGAACTTTTTTAGCATCGTCATTTTTTGCACTTCCGTAGGAGGAGTGAGAAAGAAGGGCAATGCGAGGTTCTTTCTCAAGCAACCTCTTAAAGGAATCTGCCGTAAGGTTTGCAATATGAGCAAGCTTTTCAGAAGTAGGCTGGACCTCCAATGCGCAGTCAGCGAAAACAAAAACACCATTTTCGCCCAAATCACAATCGGGCACATCCATAAGGAACAAAGAGCTAACCATAGGAGCACCTGGGGCAGTTTTTAGAATACGTAAGGAAGGGGAGAGTATTTTAACGGTTGCGTGACAAGCGCCACCAACAAGACCGTCGCAAAGACCACTTTTTAGCATTAAAACAGCAAAATGGATAGGATCTTTTGAGAGCTCTTGAGCCTCTTCTTCGGTCATACCTTTATTTTTGCGCAGTTCATAGAGGAGATTGGCGAACTCTTCACGTTTATCTGAAGTAAGAGGATCGATGATAGTTGCACCTTCAAGGTTATAGCTCTTGCTTAGAACTTCTTCCTTATTGCCAATAATGATAATATTTGCGATGTTTCCTTGAAGTACCTTCTGTGCTGCTTCGAGAATTCGTTCGTCGTTGCCTTCGGGAAGAACGATTGTTTTCTTATCTTCTTTTGCACGAGCGATAAGAGAGTCTATAAATGAACTCATGTTAAATCCTTTCATGTGCTTACTCCCTTTCAATTATACTTTGCAAATTGATAAATACTTTTTGTAATGTGCAAGAGATGCCATTCGTAGATAAACGGGAATGTATGCTTCTGCTGTCTTTTGATGAGCCTATAGGTTTTTGAGTGGTATCATTCAGTGGCTTTGAAATTATATTTTGAGGTTGAAAGGCCCTTCTATTATGAAAACTATTTCATTTGCAGTTCCTTGTTTCAATTCTGCTGATTACATGGAAAAATGCGTCGATTCGCTTTTGCCTTGTGGTGAAGATATTGAAATTATTCTGGTAAATGATGGCTCCACAAAAGATAATACAGCCGAAATTGCTGATGCTCTCGCTGAAAAATACCCTTCAATTGTTAAGGCAATCCATAAGAAAAATGGTGGGCATGGCTCAGCGGTCAACACTGGGCTTGAAGCGGCAACGGGACTTTATTATAAGGTTGTAGATTCCGACGACTGGCTTGATGAGCAGTCCATGAAAACCATCATGGACTACCTTCGCTCTCAACGCGAAAAAGCTGAAAAGGGCTCTTCAGTAACCGATTTGGTAATTTCTAATTATGTTTACGAGAAGGTGTTCGAAGGCACCCATACGGTTATGCGCTACACCAATGTTTTTCCGATTGACAAAGAGTTTACCTGGTCGGATATTGGCCACTTCCATTCTTCTCAATATTTGCTGATGCATTCGGCTTTTTATCGTACGGGACTTTTGAGAGAAATTGGACTTAAGCTGCCTGAACATTGTTTCTATGTTGATAACATTTTTGTGTATGTTCCGCTACCGCATGTTAAATCCATGATTTATTTTGACGTTGATTCATATCGTTATCTTATTGGTCGCGAAGATCAGTCTGTCAATGAGAAAGTGATGCTTTCACGTATTGATCAACAAATTCGCGTAACGAAAACTATGATTGATGCGGTTGACTTAGAGGCTATTGAAAACAAAAAACTTCGTCATTACATGAAAAATTATCTTTCTATGATGATGTGTATTTGCTCTATTTTCTTGCGTATGGAACCGACCGAGGAAAACGATGCAAAGCGTCAAGATATTTGGGATTATCTCAAGAACAGTGACGAAAAGCTGTATAAAAATCTTCGTAAAACTCTATTAAATATGGGTTCAAATTTACCTACGAAGTACGGTCGTAAAGTTGGTTTGAGTGCCTATCATCTTGCTCAAAAGATCTTTAAGTTTAACTAATGTAATTGGTTGTATATGCCCACTCAGGCAATTGCTTTTGCCTGAGTGGGCATACCTCTGTTCGCTAGGTTAGTCTTTAATCTTTATAGTCATGGGGATTTTTAGAAGATGAACCTGTTGTTCCGCCTTTAATCTTGATTTCATGACCAAATTGCACAAGACCCTCACCAAATTTTTCTGCAATAGCGTCGGTTGTTTCTAAAAGCTTTTTGTTTTTCTTTGCCTTAGAAAGCAAAGGACTTTCATTTTTCAATGAAGGACTGTTCTCAAATAAGCTTGCTTGAACAGGCTTTCCGTTAAAATCACTAACACCAACACCAATGAGTCTTACGAGTTCATATCCATCCCATATCTCATCAAGCATAGAATACAAATAAGGCAACCAAACTAGTTCATTCGTACCCAAATCTGAGATTCTTTTTTGGCACGTTTTTCTCGTTAAGTTTTCAAAGCGAATTTTCAAATGAAGAGTCGAGCCTTCTACCCCTTTAAGCCTGAGTCTCCTGCCAACTTTGTGAGCCGAGGTGGCAATGAGGGCTTCCAAATCAATGCGGTTTGCTGTGCTTTTTGCAAGTGATATTTCGTTCGAGATAGATTTTGCAGGTTCAGGAGAGTCGATGATGGGCGTATCTACACCAACACAGCGTAGACGCATCATCTCTGCATTTTTACCAAAGATTTTCTTGAGTATGCCAATGTCGGCATGTGCAACATCGCCCAGGGTATGAATTCCAAATTTTCTTAAACTAACTTGAGCAACAGGGCCTATACCACTCATTTCTTTAATAGGAAGGGGAGCAAGAAATGCTCGTTCTTCCCCAGGATATATCACCGTTAATCCATGCGGCTTGTTCATATTTGAAGCTATTTTTGCTATTGCCTTAGAAGTCCCTATGCCAATAGAGCAGGTTATACCAAGCTTTGAAACTTGTTTCTGAATTCGTTTCGCGATAACAACAGGATGTTCTTTATTGATACGCGTAGGGGATATGTCGAGAAAAGCCTCATCGATGCTTACTTGCATAAGGTGAGGTGATTCGTTATACAGAATTTTCATTACTTGTTTTGACATTTCACGATAGCGATGAAAGTTGCCATTTGTCCATACAGCGTTAGGGCAGAGCTTTTTTGCGGTTTGAGATGCCATGGCGGAATGAACACCATATTTTCTTGCTTCATACGAAGCCGTTGAAACCACACCTCGTTTTTCGGGACTACCGCCTACAATTACGGGTTTTCCCTTCCATTCGGGATGATCAAGCTGCTCTACAGAGGCAAAAAAAGCATCCAAGTCAAGCAAGAGAATTGCTGAACCGACCCATTTCCTTAACGGTTTATCTTTCGCGTTATGCACGTTCGCGTGATTGTTTGTCAACTTATTGTCCATACTCGTATTTTAAGGTAAAGAGAGAAAAATATGTGATAGGGTATATGCCCCACCTTATAATAGGTTTCGGGATTCATAAAGGAACTCGCTGTGCAAGCTTTTAACTCTTTTACAGATTTAGTCAATGGTATTTCTGCTTCAAGGCAGGAGTCTTCAACGCTGCCGTATGACATTCGAGCAGAGATTGACTGGGTTGATTTTTCTTGTACTGCAAATCCTTTAGGTACTCCTAAAAGAGTAAAAGAAGCCATCAGTCACGCTATTGCTGAGGGCGATCTTTCCTTTTTGCCAAATCGAGATGGATCTCACTTAAGCAGAACCTTAGCACGCTACTACGAAATGCCTGCAGAGTGCTTTTTAGCGGGAACAAGTTCTTCTTCCATGATAGCTACCATTGCGCAGGCTTATCGGCCTTGCAATGTTGGTGTACCAACACCAGCTCCTGCGGATTATTTCCTAAGCGTCGCTAATGTGGGTCACAATCCTTTGAAATTACAAAATCCTTTTTCTCTTTCTGCCATAGATCCGCAACTTGCATTTTCAAAGGGACTTACATTTGATGCTGCGGTTTTGGCAAATCCGAGTTACCCTTGTGCGCGCCTGTTGAGCGAATCAACCCTTAAGCGATACTTGGAAGTATGCAACTGGGTCATTATTGACGAATCAAAAGTTAATCTTACGCTTGGTGGGGAATCTTTCGTTGATCTTACGCAAAGCTACGAAAATCTGTTGGTGATTAGAAGTATCTCTGAAGACCTTGGTATGCCCGGTATTCCTATTGGCTACATCGTGGGTCACTCTTCAACCATTAAGCATATTCGCAAGTTTGCTGATGGGTCGTCTATTGGCATGTTCCATGAAATTGTTGCTAAGGAACTTCCTTTTGTGGAGGATTACAACGAAGAAACCAATAAATTGCTTGATACGGAAATACCTTGGATGCAATGCATGCTAAGCCTAACTCCAGGCATAAAGGTTTTCCCTTCTGAAGCTAACTTCGTTATGTGCTCATTAGAGGAACGAACTTCGAGGGCATTTGGCATTGCAGATGCGGCTGATCTTATTGTTCGTCTTCAAAAAGTTGGTTTTACCGTGCGTGATTTAGCGGGTGTTCCTGGAATTGAGGGCAACAAGTATTTTCTTGTTGCTATTAGGACGCACGAAGACAACGAAAAACTTATTTCAGCTCTTCGTGAAATTATTATTTCAGATAACTAAAAAAGTCTTTACCTATCTGTGTGTTGCAAGAAAGTATAGGGCGAGTGTTCCTGGACCCGAATGAGCTCCAATAACTGGGTCGATGTAATTGATAATGAAGTTCGTTACTCCAAATTTCTCTTCTATAAGTTGTCGTAGATATTCCATATCTTCAGCGCAATCACCATGTGAAATTGCAATAACTTGGTCTTTTACGGGAGAAAGAGCAGTTTCTTCCATGTGTTTTACCATAGCCTGAATACTCTTTTTTCTTCCCTTAGCCTTTCCCATGGGTATGAGATGACCTTCGTCATCAACGTGAAGAACTGGCTTGATTTTAAGTAAGCTTCCAGCGAATGCTGCTGTTTTCGATACACGACCACCGCGGTAGAGATACATTAAATCATCAACAGTGAACCAGTGCGCAATGTGAAGCCGGTTTTCTTCAACCCAGTTCGTTAGTTCGCCTATCGAATAACCAGCATCTCTTTTTTGACAGGCGAGATATACAAGAAGTCCTTCACCTGTAGAGGCAGCAAGCGTATCTACACAAGTAATCGTACGTTGGGGATATTTCTCGGAAAGATTACGGCAGATCGTTTCAATTGCCTCATAGGTTCCTGATAGCCCACTGGAAAAACCAAGATATAAAACGTCATTTCCCCTATCGAGAATAGACGTAATAAGAGTTTCAGAATCAGCGAGGTTAGGGAGAGAAGTGGTAATAACCTTTCCTTCTCGCATCATGGTGTAGAACTGCTTAAGATCAGTGTGTTTATCTTTGAGATAGCTATGATATTGAATGTTATCAACCATAAATGTGAGCGGAAGAATGTGAAGATCAAGTTCACTTATCATTTCCTCGGAAAGGTTGCAGGAGGAGTCGGTAACAATTTCATACGCCATAGAACTGTCCTTCTGTATGCATTTTATGTGACGCGAATAAGAATAAATGATTTTATGTGATTAGGCAGATAGATTATTGCACTTTTTGGCTAATTTAGTAATTAAGTCAACGGGTTTGCTGTGAAGACTTGCTTATTTGGTTATAATCTTTCAGGTTATTTATTTAAAAGAAAGGTCGGTTATCGTGGCTAAAGGCTACAAAGCATCTATGAATTTGCCGCATACTGATTTCCCTATGCGTGCAAACTTGCCTGAAAATGAACCCAAGCGCCTAGACTTTTGGAATGATATAGATATTTATCATAAGGTGCTTGAGAAAAATAAAGACAACGAGCCTTTTATTTTGCATGATGGCCCTCCGTATGCTAATGGTCCTATTCATCTGGGACATTCTTTTAACAAAATCCTTAAAGATTTTGTTATAAAATCTCATGCGCAAAAGGGCTATTTCACTCCTTATATTCCTGGTTGGGACTGTCATGGCCAGCCAATCGAACATATGGTTGAAGTCAAGCTTGGTCCTGAGAAAATGGCTAAGATTGATCAGCCGACTCTTCGTCGTCTGTGTCGCGAATGGGCTGAAAAATATGTCGATATTCAGCGCGAGGGCTTTAAACGCCTCGGTGTAAACGCAGATTGGGAACATCCTTATCTCACTTTTACCCATGATTACGAAGCAGGAAATGTTGAGATTTTTAAGACTATGTATCTCAATGGTTCTGTCTATCGTGGTCGTAAACCAATTCATTGGTGTAAAACTTGCCATACTGCTCTTGCAGAAGCAGAAATTGAGTACGGTGATGAAGTTTCACCCTCAATTTTCGTAAACTTCAAGCTTGATGCCGTGCCTCCTATTTTTGAAACGGCAGGGGTGAAAGATCCATCTTATATTCTTATTTGGACAACTACTCCTTGGACCTTGCCCGCAAATACCGCAGTATGCTTGGCTCCAAATGCTGATTACGTCATGGTTGAAGTCAACGACCTTCATACCATCATGGCTTATGAGCTTGTTGAAGATGTTGCTAAAACTGCTGGCTGGGAGTCATACCGTATCGTTTCCGATGCTCAGGGTAATGCTATTACGGTTAAAGGAAAAGATCTTTGCGGTATAACTTACACTTGTCCTATTCGTCAGGATTTGAAGGGCATGGTAATTTACGGCAATCATGTAACGCTTGATTCTGGTACGGGTGCTGTTCATACGGCTCCTGGTCATGGTCAGGAAGACTATTTGGTTGCTCTCGACTTTGATATTCCTATTTTGATGCCCGTTGATGACAATGGAGTTCTTACCGATGAAGCAGGACAGTTCTCCGGCTTAAATGTCGACGATGCAAATCCCGCCATCATTGCATGGTTAGACGAACAGGGTGTTTTGGTTGCTCATGTTGATATAAACCATAGTTATCCTCATTGTTGGCGCTGTCATGAGCCTGTCATTTTCCGTGCTACTGACCAGTGGTTTGTTTCGATGGATAAAAACGATCTTCGCAGAAACGCTATGAAGGCCATTAATGAAATAGTGCAGTGGATTCCTGAATGGGCTAAAAACCGCATCGGTTCTATGGTAAGCGAGCGTCCTGATTGGTGCATTTCGCGTCAGCGTTCTTGGGGTGTTCCTATTCCAGTATTTCGTTGTGCCAAGTGCGGCAATACCATCGCAACGGAAGAAACGTTTGACGCAGTTATCAAGCTCTTCAGGGAAGAAGGCTCTGATGCTTGGTTTATTAAGCAACCGAAAGATTATTTGCCAGCAGACACCTGTTGTCCAACCTGTGGATGCAAAGAAATCGAGCCTGAAAAAGACATTCTTGACGTTTGGTGGGAGAGTGGCGTTTCGCATACTTCCGTCTGCAAAGAACGCGCAAGTGAAGGTCTTCGTTTCCCCGCTGATATGTACTTGGAGGGTTCCGATCAGCATCGTGGCTGGTTCCAATCTTCACTTCTTACTTCCGTGGGAGCTTATGGTGTTCCTCCGTATAAGTCGGTAATGCACTGTGGCTTTACGGTAGATGGCGAAGGCCGTAAGATGTCTAAGTCTCTCGGTAACGGCATCGATCCTGCTGATGTTATGAAAACCTATGGTGCAGATGTTTTGCGCCTTTGGGTTGCTAGTGTTGATTATTCTCAAGACGTAAGCATCTCTGATGAAATACTAAAACGTACCAGTGAAACCTATCGTCGTTTACGCAATACATTCCGTTTCCTTCTTGGTGTTTTGGATGACTATTCTGAAGAAGTTGCGATTAGAGACTGGAATGATTTAACGCCTCTTGATCAATGGGCTTTAGTTCGTCTTTCACGTTTACTTGAAGAAGTCAATGCCGCATATGATGCTTATAAATTCCACCATGTATATCGTTTGATTTATGACTATATTGTTGGTGATTTGTCTGCTGTCTATATGGATGCGCTTAAAGATCGCCTGTACTCTGAAGCGCCTAACTCTCAGATTCGTCGTAGTGCTCAGACGGTATTGATGAATGTACTTGAAGTTCTTGTTCGCGTTCTTTCGCCAATTATGAGTTTTACGACTGAAGAGGTTTGGCAAAACTACCCTGAAGGTTTAAGCAAAGAGGAAAATCATCCTGTTAGTGTTCAGCTTGCGGGTTGGCCTGCGCAGAGCGATTTTATGCCTGCTATTCCAGCAGATACCGCAACTCAAATAACCGAGCAGTTTGAAGTAATCCTTACTCTTCGCGATGAGGTTACAAAGGCGTTAGAAAACATGCGTGCAGAAAAGGTAATCAACAAGAGCCAAGAGGCTGTTATTGCCATTAATGCCCCCAAAGCTCTTCTTAATATTTTCCAAACCAAGGACGCTTCTTTCTATGAGGAACTATTCATCGTGAGCGAAGTTACATTCAAAGAAGGGAATGAACTTTCTATTGAGATCAGTGCTTCATCTGCTGATAAATGTCCTCGTTGTTGGAATTACCGAACCGTAGGAGGCAACGAACACTATCCTGATGTATGCGATCGTTGTGCTTCTGCGCTCGAAGAAATTGGTTTTGCCCAAGAGTAATACGCTAGGTTTTATGACTGATTTGTCTATGAATAATAAAAAAGCACGTAACCTCGCTCTTTTTGTGGGGTGCGTGCTTTTTTGGATTATCTTGGACAGAATTACTAAGGTTTACATTGATACAAATTACAAAACTGGTGACGTTATTGTTCAGAACATTCTGAACCTTTTTCAGTTTGATCTTGTCCACAATAGGGGAGCCGCTTGGGGCTCTTTTTCTGGCACTACTCCTATACTTGCTGGGATTGCTATTGTTGTTTGCGTGATAGTTTGCGTGTTTGCCTGGCGTGAATCCATGATGGCCAATGGCTCTGAAATGGTGGGACTAGGCTTACTTGTTGCTGGCGGTATAGGTAACTGTATTGACCGTTTGGTGTATGGTTATGTTGTTGACTTTATTACGCCAACATTTATCAATTTTCCCACCTTTAATATTGCTGATATTGGTGTTACGTGCGGAATTGTTTTGGCGGCAATTGGGTATTTATATCAACTCAAGAACGCTAAACCACCCCTTAAGGATGAATAAGTATGGCTCGTACATTATCTGTAACTGTTAGTGAAAATTATGCCGATATGCGGCTCGATTCATTTCTTTTTGAATCTGGTTTGTATCCTTCACGGAGTAAAGCTGTTAAGCAGATCGAATCGGGTAAAGTGTTTGTGAATGGTAATGAGCCAACCAAAAAAACCATCGTTGTTGCTAACGACTTTATTGTTTATGAGGAATATGCAGAAGAGCAGCGTGTCTTTCTTGAACCTGAAAACATTCCTTTAGACGTTGTTTTTGAGGATGACGATCTTCTTGTCCTTAATAAGCAGGCAGGACTAATTTGTCACCCTTCTCCAGGACATCCTGGAGGTACGTTATCAAATGCTCTTATTTACCGATATGGGCGTGAAAATCTCGCACATATTCAAGGCGACGATCGCCCTGGTATCGTGCATAGACTCGATGGCGATACCAGTGGTCTTATGCTGTGTGCAAAAAACGATGAAGTTGGTTACGAGCTACAGGATGAAATTCGTTCTCGCAATGTTAACCGCAAGTATCTCTGTTTAGTTCACGGCAACATTGCGAGCGAAACAGGTTTAATTGATGCGCCTATTTTCAGGAGTGATAAGAATCGCTTAAGAATGCAGGTTTCCGATAAACCACAGGCACGTTCTTCGGTTACAACGTTTAAAGTACTTGAACGCTTTGAAGCAGGACAAAAAGATAATGGCTTTTCGCTTATAGAATGCAAGTTGTATTCAGGGAGAACGCATCAAATTCGCGTTCATATGGAATACATTAAACACTGGTGTGTAGGCGATCAAACCTATGGTACTCCCGGAAAGAGTGACAATCTAGGTTTAACGCGTCAGTTTTTACACTCCTACTTTATTGAGTTTGAGCATCCAAGGACACTTGAAACCCTTCAGTTCGTTGCTCAGGTTCCTTCTGATTTACAGGAGGTGCTTCACAAGCTTCAGGGGAGATCTATGGGGTTAACTGATGCAGGAAGAGAAGTATATTCGCTCTATACGGGTGAAAATATCAATACCTTGGATGCTTTCGATCGTTTGAACGACACTTCGTCGTTTTCTACGTGTTAGATTCTTTTCCTACGTCAGACGATACCGTCATGTTATGAAAACGCTCCTGACACCATTCATCGGGAAACCACTCATCAAGCAGTACATCGATTTGGTTTGCCGGAGGGATATTTTCTACGCGTTGTCCTTCACGATGGAGCGCGAGTACAGTAAAAACAATATTAAAAGTCATAAAGATTATCAAAATAGCGCTTGTGACTTTATAACCAGTACTCTCTTGATTAACGAAGTTTTCCGCTTTTTTAATGAGAGGAAGAATTATTCGTACCCAGAATAAGCCAAGCGTTCCCCACATAACACCAAACATAAAGTTTGTACGTCCATTGATAGAGCCAAAAGTACCTGTGTAATCCCATGCTATAGCGTGCCAGAACGTTTCCATCATCCAGCTTGCCGAATACTCAAGAACTGAGCCTAATACCATAGCAATCAGAAAAATAATAAGATTATGGGTGTAGTAAAAACGGTTCAAAAAGAGGGTTAGAACTACTGCTCCTACTCCATAAATAGGAGAAAACGGACCCCAAACAAGTCCAGCACGGCTTTCCCACTCACCATATACGACCAGATGAAAAACATCCTCAATGAGAAGTCCCATAACTGAGCCAATAATAAAGAGCCAAAAAAGAAGAAAGAAATCAACAGGAAGATAGCGTGGTGCCAATTGCGCCATAAAGCTCTTTATGAGCTTCGTTTCCATAATTATTGTGTTGGACAGTACGTCTTTCATGAAATAAAGTATCCCTGATTTCTTTTAATGCTTCATTGAAACATGCCTAACCTACTATATCAGAAGTGAAATATATGCTCTAAAATGAATGAATCATTACGTTTAAGGGGAAAAAATGACTTCTCATACACAAAAAACGGTTCTTATTGGAGTAACCGGCTGTATCGCCGCCTATAAAAGTTGCGAAATCGTAAGATGTCTTCAAAAAGAGGGGATTCGTGTAAAGGTTGTAATGACCGAGCATGCTACCCATTTTATAGACCCTCTTACGTTTAGAGCATTAACACATGAGCCCGTTGCGATTGGATTGTTTGATGATCCGTCTGATCCAATTCACCATATTTCTCTTGCTCAAGAAGCTGATTTGTTTCTTATTGCGCCTTGCACAGCAAATGTTATGGCAAAAGTTACCTATGGTTTAGCTGATGACTTACTTACTACTACCGCCCTTGCCACTACGGCTCCAGTGGTTATTGCTCCCGCCATGAATGTTCACATGTACGAAAATGCCGCCACTCAGCATAATATGGATATTCTTCGTGGACGGGGGATAAGTTTTGTTGAGGCGGATTCTGGCTATCTTGCTTGTGGGGAAGAAGGGAAAGGAAGATTAGCTGATCCCTCTGTTATCGCAGAAGAGGTCGTAAAAATGCTTGACGCTGAAGACGCACAACTTGAATTCAAGCAAGATCTTAAAGGTACACGCATTATGATTACGGCTGGTCCAACAGTAGAGCCGATAGATCCTGTTCGTTATCTCTCCAATCGCTCCTCTGGGAAATTTGGATATGCCATTGCTAAAGCTGCGGCTGAACGTGGTGCAGATGTAACGCTTATTTCTGGACCCGTTGCCCTTCCTCAACCTGAAGGCGTAAAGATGGTTCATGTTGAAACGGCCAACGAAATGCTCTCAGCCGCCGACAAAGCTTTTAGTGCTTGTGATATTGGTATTTTTGCTGCAGCAGTTGCCGATGTTCGTCCTGCATCTGAAGCTAACAAGAAGCTCAAAAAGGGCATTAATGACTCAGAGCTTGCCAACATTGCGCTGACGGAAAATCCTGATATCTTATCAACACTTGCACATGCCAAGGTTGACCAGATTGTGGTCGGTTTTGCGGCAGAAACCAATGACATTATCGAAAATGCGCGCAAAAAGCTCCGTAATAAAGCCGCTGATATGATTGTTGCTAATGAGGTTGGTCCTGATAAAGCCTTTGGGAAAGATGAAAATGAAATTTGGTTTGTAACCAATGAAGACGTTGAGCACGTTGATCCTATGGAAAAAGAGGTATTAGCTCACCGAGTACTCGATAAAACTCTTGAGCTTTTCTTCTAAGGATTCCTTGAAATAGTTCTTCTTTATGAGTATGATGTTCAAGCTGCATTAAGCAGTAAACGGGACGTGGCGCAGTTTGGTAGCGCACTTGACTGGGGGTCAAGGGGTCGCAGGTTCAAATCCTGTCGTCCCGACCAGCTTTTCTGGCGAGTTAGAGAACAAATGTTTTCCAACTCGCCTTTCTTTTTCAGAAAAGCCTTTAACCCTACTTTGTTTTTTCTTACGACTCTCCTCTGCGATCATAGATTCTCCACTTACCGACCAAATGACAGGTCAAAGCGACGCGAAAAGCCACAGAAACGTATAAAGCTTTAAAGTGAAACAGCGGCAAAAACCTGTCGCATTTTTGTTATTGGCTCCTGAAAAAGGGGGAACACCTATGGAGATGATTGGATTTCTTGTTCTATTTCCGATTATCGTAGCTGGGCTGCTGTTGGTAATTAGGCAGAATACTGCACGTAATATTATCGTGTGTGTCTCAGCTGCCATAATTGGTATTGGATCTATTGCCATTGTTGCAATGAATCTTGGAACATCAGGTCAATACTTTTATTTCCAATCCGATATCGTTGATTATGTCTGCTTAGGCGTCAGTGTGCTCATCGGCATCACGATTATCTGTTATGCCGTTAAGTACAAAAACCCATTGGCGCTTATTCTGGCCATTATCCAGCTTGCTGGAACCTTGGTTTTTGAGTTTGGATTTGCGCATGACGCTACCTGTTTACGGGCGCTCTATCTTGACTCTCTTTCGCTCATCATGGTTTTGATTATTGGTATTGTGGGTTCAGGTATCTGCGTATACTCAATTGGGTACATGCATGACTTTTATTTTGGTTTAACTCACACACCTGACGGCTTGCCTCACCAGAAGGATCGTCGCCCAACATTTTTTGCTTTGATGTTTTTATTTCTGGGAGCAATGTTTGCGATTGTCTTCTTTAATAACCTCATTTGGCTCTTTACTGCATGGGAGGTTACAACCGTTTGTTCCTTCTTGCTTATTGGGTTTACGAAAACCGAAGAGGCAATCAGAAATTCATTTCGTCAGATCATCATGAACCTGCTTGGCGGTATCGCTTTTCTTGCGGCACTGTTCTTCTTGGTTATTGAATTTAATTGTATCGACTTCATGGACTTTATTGTGTTTGGTACCGTTGCTCCTGCACTGGTGGTTTTCCCGCTCATGTGCTTGAGTTTGGCAGGTATTACCAAGGCTGCTCAGATGCCCTTCCATACCTGGTTGCTTGGCGCTATGGTTGCCCCAACACCAACGAGTGCGTTGCTCCATTCCTCTACCATGGTTAAAGCAGGTGTATTCTTGCTTATTAAGTGTGCGCCAATTTATGCTGTTTCTTTCGCTCCTTCGATTATGGTCATTCTTATCGGTGGTCTTACCTTCTTGCTTTGTTCGATGTTGGCAATTTCTCAATCAAACGGCAAGCGTGTTCTTGCTTATTCAACCATTGCTAACCTTGGTCTTATTACGGCTTGTGCGGGTGTTGGTACGGCAGAAGCAATTTGGGCAGCAATCTTTTTGGTGATTTTCCACGCTGTTGCAAAGAGCTTACTCTTCTTATGCGTAGGAACAGCAGAGCATCATATCGCTTCTCGTGACATTGAAGACATGGATCTTCTCTTCATGAAGATGCCTCGTTTAGCTCGTATGATGATGGTGGCGATCATGATTATGTTCGTCGCGCCATTTGGTATGTTGATTGCTAAATGGGCAACGCTTATCTCCTTTGTGGATACGCGACAGTTTGCTCTCTTACTCATGCTCGCTTTTGGTTCGGCTGCAACCTTTATGTTCTGGGCAAAGTGGCTCGGTAAATTGGTAGGTATTGCAGGTTCACCCGACAACATCGAGCATACGGTTCATCGAAGTGAATGGTTCGCCACAGGCTTAATGGCGGTAATGGCTGTTTTAGCCTGCGTACTTATTCCTGTTATCTCTAACTATATGGTTGAGCCCTATGTTGGTTCTGTTTTAGGTATTAGCATTCAGCCTATTTTGGATGATGATCTGTTCTTATCTGCCATTATGGTTGTTTGCTTGGTTGTACTTTTCCTCGGTGCACTTCGAAAGAAGTCGCCAAACATGCGTCGCGTTGAGCCCTATATGGCTGGCGTTACCTTTAGGGACGATAAAGATCGTACCTTTATCAATTCGCTCTCACAGCCCCAAGAGGCCACTTCGCGTAACTGGTATCTCGATGGATATTTTGGCGAGAAACGCCTCGATCCCGTTGGTACGTTAGCTTGCTGGATTTTGATTGTCGTTGGATTCTTGTGGGCTATTTTAGCTGCAACCGGCGTCATTATGATGTTTTAGTTGAAAGGAGGCGTCAATGAATACGATTTACACTATCTTAATTACTTTATTTGCTTCAATCGCATTCGCTATTGTGGCATCAGTTTTAGGCTGCCTTCTTGCTGGTCTTGATAGGAAAGTTACTGCGCGCATGCAAGGTCGTGTTGGACCTCCTTTACTTCAGCCCTACTATGATGTTCGCAAGCTTTTAAAGAAGGAATACGTAGGAGTTAACGCGGCGATTGGCACGTTTGTTGCAACTGCGCTTATCTTTACATTCGTTGCGGGAGGTATTTTCTTCTCGGGCGGAAATCTTCTTCTCTGTATTTTTGTTATCACGCTTGCTGAGCTTATGTTTATTGTCGCTGCCTATGCTGCGCGTTCGTCATATGCTGAAATTGGTGCACATCGCGAAACGCTTCAGGTGATGGCTTACGAACCCATGGTTCTTCTTCTCGGCATCGGTTTCTTTATGGCGACAGGAAGCTTTGATGTCTCTACTGTTTTGTTTGTTGAGCAGCCAATCATTGGTCCATTGATTGGTGTGTTTATTGGTATGCTCTTCATTCTCACCATCAAGCTCCGCAAGTCTCCTTTTGACCTTTCCTATTCACATCATGCACACCAGGAATTAGTTAAGGGTGTAACAACAGAAATGTCAGGTAAGGTTCTTGCATGGGTTGAGATTATGCACTGGTGTGAGAACATTCTGTTCCTTGCCTGGATTGCTCTGTTCTTCGTTTGGGCGAGTCCTATTTGTATTCCTGTTGTTATCATTGCTTTAGCTCTGGTCTATTTTCTTGAGATTTGGATTGATAATAACTTCGCTCGTGTAAAATGGCAGGCTCTTCTCAAGTCTGCATGGATTGTTACTTTAATTGCCGGCGGTATCAATATTGCCGTGCTTGCTTACCTGTAAGGAGGAACCATGTCTCATGTTTCAAAATCTCCTTGGATTATTCACTACGATGGATCAAGCTGCAATGGCTGCGATATTGAAGTTCTTGCCGCGCTGACGCCTCTTTATGACGTTGAACGCTTTGGTATTATCAATACTGGTAATCCCAAACATGCTGATATTTTCTTGGTAACGGGCGGAATCAATGAGCGCAATATTTCTGTCGTGAAAGAAATTTACGATCAAATGGTTGAACCAAAGGTTGTAATTGCGTGTGGGGTTTGCGCTTGCACCGCAGGCATTTTTAAGGATTGTTACAACATTATAGGTGGTGTTGACAAAGCAATTCCTGTTGATGTCTATGCACCCGGATGTGCTGTTAGGCCAGAGGCTATTATTGATGCTGTTGTTGAAGGTTTGGCTATTCTAGAAGAAAAAGCCAATAAGCTTAAGTCTGGTAAGAGGGGGGCTTAACATGGAATTTATTCAAACGTTTCAGCCCATTACCGTAGATGCCTTGATTGATACTTGCAAGGATTATAAGGATAAGGGCTATCGCTTAGCTCAGATTCATCCTGTTCTTAAGCAGGATGATACCATCACGATGTTTTATTCTTTCGTTAAGGAAAATGAAGTAATTAACCTAAAGATTGAAAACGTCATCAAAGGCGAAACGGTTATTCCTTCGGTAACGAGTCTTTTTATTGCATGTTTCGTATATGAAAATGAAGCGCACGATTTGTTCGGCGTAAACATCGAAGGCAATTTAATCGATTTCCAAGGTTCCTTCTATTCGTTTGGAGAGGGCGTCACTGCTCCAATGACTGTTATTTCGCCTGAACAACTTGCTGCACGAGAAAAGGCAGCAAAGATTGCGAAGGCAAAAGCTGCTAAAGCGGCAAAGGCAGCCAAAGAAGCAGCGGCCAATAAAGCAGATACACGAGACACCAACTCAACATTGACTAAAGGTGATGTTGCAACAGAAAAGAGAGGGGAGTAAGCATGTCAAAAGCAACCGTTATTCCTTTTGGACCTCAGCACCCCGTTCTTCCTGAGCCACTTCATCTTGACTTGGTTATTGAAGATGAAACAGTTGTTGATGTTCTTCCCCAGATAGGCTTTATTCATCGAGGGCTCGAAAAGCTTGTAGAAACGCGTGATATTCATCAGTACATCTATGTTGCCGAACGCATTTGCGGAATCTGCGCTTTCGGTCATAGCATGGGTTATGCCGAAACCGTTGAGCGTCTTATGAATGTCGAAGTTCCTAAGCGTGCAGAATATCTACGTGTGATCATGCATGAACTTTCCCGTATTCATTCTCACCTTTTGTGGATGGGACTCGCCGCTGATGCGTTTGGCTATGAGAGTTTGTTCATGCACTCCTGGCGTTTACGTGAGCGTATCCTAGACATCTTTGAGACTGTTGCAGGTGGACGTGTAATTTTGTCTTACACGCTTTTAGGTGGCGTAACTAAAGATATTGATGCTCCGATGCTTTCCGCCATTAAAGACAAAATCAACAGTATCAAGGGTGAATATGCTGAACTCTGTAACGCATTCTTAAAAGACACCTCGGTCAAGAATCGTTTGGTCGGAGTTGGACATATTTCCTATGAAAATGCTCTCGAATATGGCATGGTCGGCCCCTTTGCTCGTGCAAGTAATGTAAATAATGATGTGCGTTGTATTGGTCAAGGTGCTTACAGTGATCTTTCTTCCTTTGAGCCTATCTTGGATACTGATGGAGACTGTTATGCGCGTGTTAAAGTTCGTGCGTTAGAGGTTCTTCAGTCAATCGATATCATTAATGAGCTCATTGACAAAATTCCTGATGGTCCAATCCTTAATAAGGTTAAAGGGTTCCCTGAAGCTGGAACTGAAGCCGTTAATATTCTTGAGCAGCCTCGTGGTGAAGTGCTCTATTACTGTTCTGGAAACGGTACGAAATTCCTCGAAAGAATGCGTATTAGAACGCCAACCTCACAAAACATTGCTGGTATGACAATGGCATTAAAGGGCTGTGACTTAGCGGATGTTAATATGATCGTTTTAACTATCGATCCCTGCATCAGCTGCACAGAAAGGTAAGAGACATGGGAAGTTTCAAGCTTGGAAAAATGACGCTCAGGTCTCTTTTTAAGAAGCCAGAGACGGTTCTCTATCCTGTCGAAACCCGTCCTCAGCCTGAGGATTTAAAGGGCAGTGTAGAGGTTGATATTAAAAAATGTACGCTTTGTCAAATCTGTGAAAAACGCTGTCCGACAGGTTCGATTAAAGTTGATAAAGAAAATGAAACATGGTCAATTGATCGCTTTGACTGCATTCAGTGCCGTACCTGTGTTCGTGAATGCCCCTTTGGTTGCCTTACGATGACACCAAACTATAAAAAACCTGCAACGTCTAAGGGTGTTGATTCATACAAGAAGCCAGAACTAACCGAAGAAGAAAAAGCTGAAAAGGCGAGAAAAGAGGCAGAAAAGGCTGCTCGTATTAAAGCAGCTAAAGAAGCAAAAGCTGCTCGTGAAGCGGCAAAGAAAGATAACGAATAAGTATCTATCTTCTGCTTTTTGAATAGTCGATTATTTCACACATTTTTTGTATACTATTTTGTCGGGTCGAAAGACCCGACTTTATTTTAGTAAGAAGGAATTGCTATGACTGAAAACAAGGCTGAAGAATATGAAGTGAGTGATAAGGTTCTCACTATTCCTAATCTTCTTTCATTTATCAGGCTTTGCACTATTCCAGTATTTCTATGTCTCTTATTTGATGATCATAATCTTGCAGCAACTATTCTTTTTGCGCTAGCAGCATCAACCGATTGGGTTGATGGTCAAGTTGCCCGTCGCACCAATTCGGTATCGCGTCTCGGACAGCTTCTTGATCCAGCGGTTGACAGGCTTCTTATGATTTCCGGTGTTTTAGGGTTATTCTTTGTCGGTCGCCTTCCCTTGTGGATTATTCTTTTCGTTCTTATTAGGGATTTATTGCTGCTTATTGGTGGAAGCTATCTGCTTTCGCGCTACAAGGTGCGCGTTCCTGTTATCTATCTCGGAAAGGTTGCAACAACATTTTTATATATTGGTTTTGTTGGAATCCTTTTGAATTGGCCTCTGCTTTTAGGACTCGGATGGGTCGATGTTTCTTGGCTTCCATTTTTTAATGGAGGTTTGTATTCATGGGGCTACTGGGCGGTATATATTGGCCTTATTTTGGCAACGATCACTACCATCTACTATATTTCTCAAGGCATAAAACAGATGCTTGCGGCAAAAAAGAAGATTACTTCTTCTGGAGCTGATAACAATGGCTGATCAAAGGGTCAATCGACCACAGCCACGTAAACGAAAAAGTCAAACAATACCTCATGCTTTTCAGCCTGAGCGAAGAGCCTCGATGAAGAAGCCCTTCATCCCACAGGCAAAAGTAGATTCTTCGGTTGCCCAAACAATAAAAGAGAAAGGGAATAAAACAAAACAGCGTTCTACTTCTGCGAGAAACCATTCTTCAAGAAAGTCAATAGAAACCCCTCGCTCTTCACGCGCAACGAGAGGCAACACTTCTGCTTCAGCTAAATCGAACGTTGGTTCACAAATGAACATGTCATCAAAGCGTTCACGTTCTTTTGAACAGCCTAAGCGTTCCGCTTCAGTTGGAGAAAGTTATTTTGCGCAAAATGTATGGACTAAAAAAAGTAAATCCTCGTCTCGAGACAAAGATTCATCTGATAGCACAGAGGGTGTTTTAGCTCGTTTTTTTGAGATATTGAAGCGTTTTGGCGTAATGGCGCTACATGCCCTCATGGCTCTCGGAGCGTTTATTTTTTCTTTTTTCAACCGTTCTCGAAAAACGCGCATAATTGGAATCGTTCTTGTGGTGCTACTTGTTGGCGGTATTGGAGACACCCTTATAAATATGGGGAAAATCTATCCTGGGGTGAAAGTCGGAACAGTAGATGTGGGTGGAAAAACTCAAAATGAAGCTGCTCAGATACTCAATAATACGTACCAAGCTCGTGTTAGCTCCAATACAGCTGTGTTTTATGCCAACGAAGAGGCGAAAAACAACCCAACGACAACTGACTCTATAGCCACGATTGACGAGCAGGTATCTTATGAGGAATCGCTAGCAAATCGAAGCCAATGGACCACTCCTTCATCTGAGTTAGGTGCTCAGTTTGATGCCAATGCGTCTGCTGAAGCAGCATTTCAGGTTGGGCGCGATAATGGTGGTGTTTTTTCTCGATTTGCCTGTTTGTTGTTTGGTAGCACCATTGATCCTCTGTGTTCTTATAACGAAGACTTGCTTGAAGCGCTTCGTTATTCAATCAGTACTTCAGTTGGAAATCCGAGGATTAACTTTGGAATACAAATGAATGGGTCTACGGCTGAAGTAACCGATGGTCATGACGGCGAAGAAGTAAGCGACGATTGGTTCAGATCTACACTCAATAAAACATATTGTGGTGAGGATGCTTCAGCTTCCTACGTTGTAAAGATTGAGCACGCACCTTTACAAATTACAAAGAGTATGGCGCAGGAAACTGCTGATATAATCAATAACTCCATTTCGCAAGGTGCATCCTTTGTTTATGAAGGTGCTTCTTGGATGGCATCGCGAGATGATTTAGCTCGCTGGATAACAACAAGCATAGTTGAAGAAAAGGGATCCTTCCAACTTAAACCTTCGTTTAACCAAGACATCACCAAAAACTCTTTACTCAATAAAACCAGCGAACAGGTAAGAAGCGAAGCCCTTCAGGTATCGTTTTCTGTTTCCGATAGCAAAGATGTGAAAGTCACAAGCAATACCAAAGGAAATGTTCCTGAGGTTTCCGAAGCGGTAACCTCTATGAATGACACATTCTTTACAAAAGAGACACGCACTCAAGTTCCTGAAATTAATATTCCCTCTATTGCAATTCCTGATGAAATGAGTTTCGATGAAGCTATTTCTTTTGGCATTATCGGTGAGATTTCTTCTTTTACGACGCAGTTTTCTTCAGGCGCAGAAGCTCGAAACCACAACATAAGAACTGTTTGTGGATACCTTACGAATTCGATTGCTAAGGCTAACGGTGGTACCTGGTCTTTTAATGACACGGCTGGCGAAACGACAGAGGCGCTTGGTTATAAAAATGCTGGCGCGATTGTAGACGGTGAATATACCGATGAAATTGGTGGAGGCGTCTGTCAAGTTGCCACAACGGTGTATAACGCAGTTTATGACGCCGGCTATCCTATCGTAGAACGACACAATCATACCCTCTATATAGCCAGTTACCCCGAGGGAAGAGACGCTGCCATTGCGTTTCCTTACTATGATTTAGTCTGGGAAAACGACACCAGTTCAGACATTTTATTGGTCATGTCATACACGAATTCTTCTGTAACCGCTACACTATATGGAGTTGACCCTGGATATTCGGTTTCTACTCAATATGGCGAGTGGAAAGCAGGGGAAAAATACAAGACGAAGTATAAAGATGATGACACACTGCCTGCTGGAACCGAGAAGCTTTCAACTTCCGGTGAAGATGGCCGTGAGATTACTGTCGTACGAACCGTAAAAGATTCGCAAGGCAATGTGAGAAGCGAACAAACTTTTACTTCTGTGTATGATCCTAAGGATGAAGTTATTCTTAAAGGGACAGCTTAACAGCAATATGAAAGGAGCAGATAGGTGTACTATCAACCCGAACTAGAGACCATGTCTCGTGAAGAGCTTGAGAAACTTCAACTTAATCGCCTTAAAGATCTTGTTAAGCGCGTTTATGAAAAAATCCCTTTTTATAAAGAGTCGTTCGATGCTGCTGGAGTAAAGCCAGAAGATATTCGCTCTCTTAATGACATCACGAAGCTACCTTTCACAATTAAGCAGGATTTGCGTGATGCCTATCCTTTCAAAATGTTTGCCGTACCTCAGTCAGAAGTAGTACGTATTCACTGTTCTTCAGGCACTACCGGTACCGCAACGGTTGTTGGTTATACCAAGCATGACCTTGAGGTTTGGGGTGATTGTTTTGCGCGTTTCTTGTATGCGGCAGATTGTGATAAAAACGCAACTATCCAAATTGCTTACGGATACGGTTTGTTTACCGGTGGCCTAGGTGCTCACACGGGCGGTGAAACGGCAGGTTGTACGGTATTGCCTATGTCCACAGGCAATACTAAACGTCAAGTTCGCTTGATGCATGATTTCAATGTTGACTGTCTGTGCTGCACGCCTTCTTACGCTCTCAATATTGCTGATGTTGCTTACGAAGAAGGCTTTAACCCTGCTGACGATTTCAAGATTCATTCTGCGATTCTTGGCGCAGAACCTTGCTCTGAGGGTATGCGTAAAGAAATTGAACGTAAGCTTGGAGTTCGCGTTCATGACATTTATGGTCTTTCCGAGGTTATGGGTCCTGGTGTTGCTTGTGAGTGTGAAAAGCAGAACGGACTTCACGTTTGCGAAGATCACTTCATCATTGAGGTTGTAGATCCTAAGACCCTGCAACCCGTTCCGGACGGAGAATGGGGAGAAGTCGTATTCACTACGCTTTCCAAAGATTGCTCTCCACTCATTCGTTACCGTACGCGCGATATTTCGCGTATCTTGGAAGGTGAGTGTGAATGTGGTCGTACGTTCCGTCGTATGGATCGCATTGCTGGCCGAACTGATGATATGCTTATCATTCGTGGCGTTAATGTATTCCCTTCGCAAATCGAAGAGGAAATCGTTTCTTTCCCAGAAATCGCTGCACAGTATCAGCTTATTCTTACTACAAAAGGAACGCTCGATCATGTTCAACTTCAGGTGGAAACGGTTCCCGAGTTCCCATTCGACGAAGTTCGCCGCTTAGAGCAGCTTAAGAAAGATTTACAAAAAGCTCTTAAGGACAACCTTCAGGTTGCAGTTGAGGTTAAGATTGTTGAGCCTAAAACAATCGAACGTAGCGAAGGTAAAGCAAAGCGTATTATTGATTTAAGGGAGGGGCTTCACTAATGATTAAACAACTTACTGTTTTTCTCGAAAACGAAGAAGGCCGTTTGGCAAGTGCAGTTCGCACAATCGCTAATGCAGACATCAATATGCAAGCACTCTTTTTGGCTGATACTGCCGACTTTGGTATCTTGCGTATTTTTTGCGACACTCCACAAAAGGCATGTGACGAATTAACCAAGAATGGATATCGCGCAAAACTTATTGACGTTGTCGCAGTTAAGGTCCCTAATAAGCCAGGAGAGCTCGCTAACTTGATGGACTACCTCAACGAAAACAATGTCAATGTTGAGTATGCCCATTGCTTTATTGTTGGAGATAATGCCTATGACGTCCTTAAGGTTGCCGATGCTTCCCTAGACGTTAAACTTTCCGCTGCTGGCTTTGATGTTTGTAAACCGGAAGATATATATGTCGTTGACTAATGCTTCTTTCCCAAAAAAGAATAATTCTAAATACGCAAGCTTTTTTGCTTGCGTATTTGCGTTTCTTCTTGCTTTTTGCCTAGTACCTTCTTTTGCGTATGCTGATGTAAAAAACTCAGACATTATCTTAGGCGAAAGTGTTGAATCGCAAGGTTTTACCGTTGCTGATTGCCCGAGTATCAATGCGTTATATGCCTATGTTGTTGCAGAAGACGGAACAGTATATTTTGAACGCTCTTCGTATTCTGAAACCCAAATTGCTTCGGTCACAAAAGTTATGACTGCGTTGGTGGCGCTTACGTATGGAGATCCGCAGAATACCACCATCACGGTTAGCGAAACGGCTGCAACTATTGGCGAATCGTCCGCAAAACTTCAAGCGGGGGATTCAATGAATCTTGAGACAGCGCTGAAATGTCTCATGATTGTTTCAGGTAATGACGCTGCGCAGGCTATCGCTGAATCAATGGGTGATCAAGTTGGAAACACGCTAAAAGAGCAGGGTGTGGAAAATGTGCCTGACAAAGGATATGACGCCTTTGTCTTTGCCATGAACAAAATGGCTCAAGACCTTGGCATGAGCAATAGTGTTTTCATAAATCCCCATGGCCTTGACGACGGTGAACATGCTGGAAATCTACATAGCAGTGCGCACGATGTTTCGTTAATGTGCCAGGAAGCTATGAAAAACTCTGTTTTCAGAGAAATTGTTGGTACCCATCAAACCACCGTACAAGTCACCCGCGACTCTGAACAGGTTGATGTTGACCTGGAGTCTACTGACGAACTTTTAGAAACATATGAAGGTGCATGCGGTATTAAAACCGGATTTACGGATTTGGCGGGAGCTTGTTTTGCGGGTGCAAGCGATCGAAACGGTTCACTGCTTTATGCTATCGTTTTGCATTCCGACACCGAAGCTCAGCGTTTTACCGACGCGGAAACCCTGTTTGACTGGGTATACAACAACACCATTAGCTACCCTTTAGTTCATAGCTCTCAATCAACCACCTACAAAGATTCAAGCGGCAATACGACAACTGTTCCGGTGGTGGCAAACGTTAGTCATAAAGGCTGGGTTGATTCTACTTTTAAAGCAACTATTGCTGATCCAAATCAGAGTATTGAAGTATTTAAGCTCAAGGGAAATGTTAGTCAAAATGTGCAGTTTGACGACGTTACCTCCGATGTGCATTTTGGAGATAAAGTCGGAACAGTAACCTTTATGCAGCATAATGAAGTAATTGCTTGTGTCGATTTAGTTGCTGCAGAAGATGCTCGTGGTCCAAACTTCTTTGAAGGCATAGGCGTTTGGTGGGATAGATTCTTCCGTGGCTTCTCAGGGGAGCAAAAGGAGGCAGCTTCTACAGTCATAAATCAAACTCCTTTGATTTATGGAAGTGATTCTGCTTATCAAACAATTTAAGCTGTTATAAGGACAAAAGGAGATCCTAATGACAACATGCCCAATATGCAAAAATCAAATCGAAAACGATGCCACGAAATGTCCAACATGCGGCTATCGTTTCCATGATACTACTCAAGAATTTAAGCCGGTTGATCTCTCATCGCGTCCAGAACCAGAAGATCAACATGCATTAAGTGTTGCTACTTTGATGGTTTGTTATGGGAAACAGGAAGGCATGGTATACAAACTTGAAGACGATCGCGCCACGGTAGGGCGTTCTCCAAAATGCGATGTTTTTCTTAATGATATGACTGTTTCTCGTGACCATGCCGTTTTGGAGAGAATCGAACAAACTTGGACCATTAAAGATGCCGATTCATTTAATGGCGTGTGGGTAAATAACAAAAACATAGATCATGTTGTTCTTCACGACGGAGATCTTATTCAAATTGGTTGCTTTGTTTTAAGATTTACTGCGTAATGGCTTTATAGATTGAACAAGGGGATGGATAAAGCTATGAAACTTCTTTCAGGAAATGAGGCCATTGCTCAAGGAGCATGGGAGGCCGGATGTCACATTGGTGCAGCATATCCTGGTACACCTTCTACAGAAACCATGGAGGCATTTGCGAAATATTCAGAGGTTTATGCAGAGTGGTGTCCTAACGAAAAGGTTGCCTTAGAAGTTGCGGTTGGCGCATCTGCTGCTGGCGCACGTGTTTTGGTTACCATGAAACACGTTGGCGTAAATGTTTGCGCTGACCCGCTTTTTACTGCTGCATATACGGGCGTAAATGGTGGTTTGCTTATTCTTGCCGCCGATGATCCAGGAATGTTTTCCTCTCAAAATGAGCAAGATTCGCGCTATTATGCCATGGCTTCACAAATTCCAATGTTTGAGCCTGCAGATTCAAGAGAAGCTCTCCAGTATGCTCGTGAGGCATACGAATTATCTGAAAGATTCGATACGCCTTTTATGATTCGTTCTACAGTTCGCATTTCGCACACTAAAACACCTGTTGAGGTTGGCTCACGTGTTGAAGTTGCAAAAAGGCCTTATGAATCTGACTGTAAAAAATGGGTTATGATGCCTGCTTTTGCCAAACCGCGCAGAAAAGTTTTAGTTGAACGTATTAAAACGTTGCGCGAATGGGTTGAAACCTGCCCATACAACACGGTTGAAATGAATGATCCTTCTGTTGGCATTATTTGTGCCGGTTCGGTTTATCAGCATGTTAAAGAAGCATATCCTGATGCTTCCATTTTTAAGTTGGGTGTCGTATGGCCTTTACCAGCTCAGACTCTCAAGGACTTTACCCAAAAGGTTGATAAGGTGTATGTCGTAGAAGAAGCTTCTGTTTACCTCTCCGATGCGGTTAAAGCTTGCGGCATTGTGCTTGACGATTTCAAGGTTCCTCTTCCGCCTGATGGGGAGGTTCATCCTGAAGATATTCGTCGCTCCTTGGGCTTACCCTTGGCAGATCACCGTAAACAGCTCACAGATATTCCCGGACGACCACCTGCTTTATGCCCCGGATGTCCTCATCGTCTCGTATTCAAAGAACTTTCTCGCTTGAAAGCTATCGTTACAGGTGATATTGGTTGCTATACTCTCGGCGCCTTACCGCCTCTTAATGGCATTGATACCTGTTTGGATATGGGTGCCTCAGTATCGATGGCTCATGGATTTGAACTGGCATTAGGTGCTAAAAAGAAGCGTCCTGTTGTTGCGGTTATTGGCGACTCTACTTTTGCTCATTCGGGTCTTTCTTCTTTGATGAACACTGTTTACAACAAAGGTGCTGGAACGGTATGTATCTTAGACAACCGCACCACCGCCATGACAGGACAACAAGGTAATCCATTTAATGGAGTTACCTTGCAGCACCGAGAAAGCCATGAGCTTAACTTGCCTGCAATTCTTTCAGCTTTAGGTGTGGACCATGTTCAAACGGTAGACCCTTTTGATATGAATGCTGTTCGCACTGTCCTTAAAGAAGCAACTACGCGTGAAGAGCTTGACGTTATTATCTTCCAAGGTCCTTGTGTTCTTCTTGATAAATCACCCAAACCTACATGCTTTGTTAACGAAACGTGCACTGCTTGCGGCGTTTGCAAAACACTTGGATGCCCTGCAATCTCTTCAGATTCCGAATCGGGGACGTGTTCCATCGATCAAGATCTTTGTATCGGTTGCAACCAGTGTGTTCAGTATTGCCGTTACGGCGCAATTGAATTGAAGTAGGGGAGGGAACCATGAGTAACGATAATCAAGTTTTCACCATTCTTCTTTGTGGTGTAGGAGGTCAGGGTACTATTACCGCCGCTGATCTTCTTGCTCGTGTTGCTACGGCGGCGGGAAAAGATTGTAAAGTATCCGAGATTCACGGTATGGCACAGCGCGGTGGTGCTGTTACAACGGTTGTTCGCTTTGGTGATGTAGTTTCTACGATGGTCTGCGACCATGGAGCAGCTGACAACATCGTTTCGTTTGAGGTTACTGAGGCTCTTCGCAACATAGATTTTCTAAAAACAGATGGTGTGCTTGTGGTAAACGATGAGTCCATTAAACCTCTTCCTGTTCTTACCGGCAAAGATACCATGCCAAGTCGTGCTCGAGAACGCCTACTTGAAGAGGGTGCTACGCTTATTCCTGCAAGTGATATTGCTCGCGAGGCAGGTACTGCGAAGTGCGCTAATGTTGTTCTGCTTGGCGCACTAGCTCCCACATTGCCGTTTGACTTACAGCTTTGGGAAGACGTTATTAAAGATAACGTCCCTCCCAAGACTGTTGATATCAATATTGACGCCTTTAGAAAAGGTGCCACATACACCAAAGGAGAGCAATAATGGCCGTTCAACAGATTAGTGTTTTTATTCAAAGTCAGCCTGGACACATTAAGCGCATTTTAGATTCCTTTGTTGAATATGGTATTAGCGTAAGAGGGTATAGTTGTTCTGACACGGGAGATTACGGTATTGTTCGCTTCGTCGTTGACAACCCCGACAAGGCAATGGAAGTACTTAAAGATCAGGGCGCAGCTGCAACATTAACTGAAATCCTTTGTTTGAAGATTAACGATACGCCTGGTGAGCTTGCCCGTGTGTTCGGTGTTATTAGTAAGTTGAATATGAATATTAAGTACAGCTATTCTCTTATTTCAACCTATATTGCTCTTAGCGTAGATGATGTTGCGCGTGCTGAAGATGCACTTAAGCATCAACCCGTTGAGCTAGTAACTCAAGACACGCTTAAATAACCGTATTAAACGAATGAGAAGAAACTATGTGTAAAACAACAGACTATCCCATATACCAACCCGAAATTGAAACTATGTCGCGTGAGGCAATTCGTGCCCTGCAGCTCGAAAAACTGCAAAAACAGGTTGCTTGGACCTATGAACGCGTTGAGTGGTATCGCAATAAGATGGACGAAATGAAGGTCAAGCCTTCCGATATTAAAACGCTTGAAGATGTACGCAAGCTTCCTTTTACAGATAAGTCCGTTTTACGCGATACGTTTCCTTTTGGTTTGTTCGCTATTCCTCTAGACGATGTTGTTCGCCTTCATGCTTCTTCGGGCACAACGGGTAAACCTATTGTTGTTGGTTACAATAATCACGATCTTGATGTTTGGCGTGATTGCATTGCACGTCTTGCACAGATGGCCGGGGTGGTTCCGAGTGATCGCGTTCAGATGGCCTTCGGATACGGAATGTTTACCGGTGGTTTTGGTCTTCATTACGGCTGTGAGCATTTGGGGTGCATGGTTATTCCTGCTGGTTCGGGTAATACTGCCCGTCATCTAACGATGATCGAGGACTACAAATCAACAGTCCTCATCGCAACGCCCTCCTATGCAATGCACATGTGTGAATTTGGTGAGAAAAAAGGCTTTGATTGGGAAAAGTCTTCTTTACGTATTGGCCTTTTTGGTGGTGAGCCTTGTCCTCCCGCACTGAAGCAAGAAATTGAATCTCGCATGCATATTACTTGCACCGATAATTACGGCTTAACTGAGGTTATGGGTCCTGGCGTTTCAGGAGAATGCTTGTTTTCGCGCGATATGCAGCATATTGCAGAAGACCATTTCCTTTGGGAAGTTATTGATCCTAAAACGGGTGAACCCGTACCAGAAGGTACGCCAGGAGAACTCGTATTAACACCGCTTGACAAGCAAGCGTTTCCCGTTTTGCGTTATCGTACGCATGACCTTACAAGTGTAACTACAGAACCTTGCTCCTGCGGCAGAACTCATGCTCGCATGAAAAAGGTACGTACTCGTACTGACGATATGCTCATTATTCGTGGTACCAATGTTTTCCCATCTCAGGTCGAAGATATTCTTGCTAAGATTGACGGAGTTAGCCCTCATTATCGTATTGAGGTTGACAACGAAACGGGTCTTGATCGCATGACCATCATGGTTGAATTGCTTCCTGAAGCTTTCAGCGATTCATATGAGGAAATGAATGCGTTTAAGAAAAAAATTGCACATACCCTTAAGCAAACCATGCTCGTTGCTTCTGAAGTTAAACTTATCGAACCTGGCGGAATTGAGCGTAGCTTCGGTAAAACCAAACATGTTACCGATCTTCGCAAGTAATTCCATTCTCATTTACCTTTGAAAGATACATTACAGAAACAGTTTTGCCCTGAAGTGGTTGGACGGTATGCTCCAAGCCCTTCAGGGCGAATGCATTTAGGAAACATTTTTTCGTTTCTCGTATCTTATTTGTATGTAAAACAGCGAAATGGTCATATGGTTTTGCGCATAGAAGATCTTGATCCCGATCGCTCAAAACAGGTATACATTGATCAAATCTTTAAAGATCTTGAATGGTTTGGTTTTGACTGGGTAGGGGAAGTGGTGTATCAAAGCGAGCGCTTTAAGGAATACCAAAGTGCTTTTACTGCTCTTTCCCACAAAGGGTTGGTCTATCCTTGTTTCTGTACTCGAGCTGACCTTCATAGTTCTCAAGCACCTCATATTGGCGAAGAGTTCGTTTATCAGGGGACTTGTAAATCTATGACAAAGGACGAGATTATAGCTCGAACTTTAAGCGGTAACCCCGCATATCGAATAGCTGTTCCAGATTTAGAAATATCTTTTACTGACATGTTCCAAGGAGCGCAAAAACAGAATCTTCAAAAAGAATGTGGTGACTTTATCATTCGACGCAAAGATGGCATGTTTGCCTATCAATTAGCGGTGATCTTAGATGATTTTTATCAAGGCGTAACAACGGTTATTCGTGGTATTGACCTTCTTTCTTCCTGTCCGCGCCAGCGCTATTTACAAGATCTTTTAGGGCTTCCTCATGTTGAATATGGACACGTGCCTCTTTTTATAAACAGAGATCAAAAGAGACTTTCCAAACGCGATAAAGATGCTTCATTGACACTGCTTCAAGAACGGGGAACTTCTCCCAAAGAAATACTGGGAAAACTAGGCTATAGAGCGGGGATAATCCCATCGTATGAACCACTAAGTCTTGATAAGTTGGTTAAAATTGCTGATTTAACTCAGCTGCGCAACAAAACTTCAGTTACCTTCTGCGTTGAATAACTAGGATCTAGAACCATATAACGGTAGTATTCACGAGAATAGCCAAGCAGTAAAACGCAGAAATAATTACGTTTAGCATAACAATTTGAGACATGGCTACCTCTCTTGATTGCTGAATGAGCGGGTTTTTAAAAAGCGCGCGTGCTACGGGAAAAATGCCGATGAGCATAAACGCCATAATAGGCAAACCTTTGGTGTATAAAATACCCACAAGTATGATTGTGAGAATAATCCAAAGCATTATAACGAGTCTGTATACATTAGTAGCTTCCGTTCTGCCCAGAACAACGGCTAATGTTTTACGTTTTGCATCGATGTCTTTTTCGATGTCGCAGGTATTGTTTGTTGCAAGAATCATTCCTATTCCCACTGCAAGAGGGATACTTAAAACAAGCACAAAAAAGTCTAAAACTCCTGATAGGACATAAGTGCACGCGAGTGGAATAAGAGAACCCATTACAATTCCACTGATAAATTCACCTATCGGAAGATAAGAGATTGGAGTTTTTCCTCCCGAGTAGATAACAACTACCATTGCGCCAATAAGTCCAATTAATAAAGGAATCCAGCCGCAGGAATAAACGATATAAACCCCAATTATTCCCGCGCAAACTAAATAGCCAATTGCAAGAGCTAAAACTGATTTTGGGTTGAGATTGTTATATACGAGAACAGCATCAAAAGCATCTTCTGAAGAATTTTCAAGGGAATCGGTACCCTTAGTGTAGTCAAAGTAGTCATTGAACACATTGACGGAAGACTGCATAAACACACAAATAAGAAGCAGCAATCCAAGTAAAACAAGATTTACATGTCCTGAATACGCAGCAATAGTGTAGACACCCGAGAGCAGCACTCCAACGTATGCCGCAACCCAGGTATGCGGGGCTGCTAACTGCCAAGCGAGTTTAGGAGTAAGAGGAGAGAATACTTTTTTTTGTTCTGTTGGCACGTTTTTCCGTTCTCTAAAAAATGTGTTTATCTGCGCGTTTAACTTTTAATTATAGGGAGTAAACTGAAAAAGGAAATGCAACGTAGTGCATAGATTTTTTAGAGGAGTTATATTTCTTATGCCAAAACCTACGAAAATCACTGTTAGATATGCCGAAACCGACCGAATGGGTGTTGTATACCACGCGAACTATTTAGTTTGGTTTGATGTTGCCAGAACTGAGTTTCTTCAAGAATTAGGATTTCCTTACGACAAAATTGAAGAACAAGGATACATGGCGCCTGTATTAGAAGCGCATGTGAATTATGGACAATCGTTTACCTTTGGTGATACCGCACTCATTATTGTTTCTATTACTAAGTTAACACCTGTTAAGGTGAAATATTCATATAAGGTTTACAAAGAGGGAGATGACCTCAAGGGCAAACCGAGACTTACGGGTTACACAATGCATTGTTTAGTCTGCTCAGACACCTTTAAACCGGTAAGTCAAAAAAAAGTAATGCCCGCACTTTTCAGCGTGTATCAAAAACTACTTAAGGAAGAATAAACACTTCTAAATAGCATGAAAAATGTTTAAGAGTGAAGGGTCGTTTATCTTAATAGCTTTACATAAGATATATTATCAACGATTTATATGAAGAAAAACAAAGCTTTAGTTTGAAACACCGCTGCTGCCAAAACCACCAGTGCCACGTGCGGAAGAATCTAAAGATACTACCTGTTTAAAAGTAACCTCTTCCACTTTTTGAATTACGAGTTGAGCAATGCGATCCCCGGGATGAATCATGATAGACGTTTCAGGATCAAGGTTAATAGCAATTACTTTTAATTCTCCGCGGTAATTGCTATCGATTAGACCGGGGGCATTTACCAATGAAAGTCCCTGTTTAATAGCAAGTCCGCTTCGAGGAACAATGAAACCTGCGTAGCCTTCTGGAATTGCAACAGCTAACCCTGTAGATATAAGAGCTCTTTTAAAGGGGTTGAGTTCTATTTCTTCGATAGAACAAAGGTCGTATCCAGCATCACCTTTATAAGCGTTTTGAGGTATGACCGCCTTATCACTAAGCGTAACGACAGGTAAGTTGATCATTGGGATTCTCCTATTGCATCTCGTAGAAAGATAATCGAGTTTTACCGTGAGATACCTTTGAGTGCCTCTTTGAACTCTTCGACGTTTTTAAAATCCTTATAAACACTTGCAAAACGAATGTAGGCAACTTCATCTAAATTGCTCAGCTTTTCAAGTACTTTATTACCAAGCTCCTTAGAGGAAATTTCATTTTTTGAAAGGCTACGAAGTTCATTTTCGATTGAGTCAATAAGTGATGCTATTTGATCTGATGATATGGGCCGTTTAGCGCAAGCGATAAGAAGTCCTCTGAAAAGTTTTTTGCGATCATAGGCTTCCGAAGAACCATCGGACTTAATTACAACGAGAGGATTATCTCCTGGGCGTTCGTAGGTGGTAAAACGGCTTGAGCAATTAAGACACTCACGTCTCCTTCGAATAAAAGTACCATCTTCGGCAGGACGAGAATCAACTACTTTTGATTCAAGATGACCACAGACTGGACAACGCATAGCTCTCCTTTTGATCGATAATCTATACAGGAGATCATACAATATATTGTGGTCTAATCGGATTGAATCGAAAACCTTTATATATCCCGTTTACTTCTGTGGATTATTAGATATATGAAGGTGTATACCATTTAAAAGAACGCTAAGATACCAATTGCCATAGGAACAAATAGTGCTGCCGTTGCAAGGAAGATAAGACGCGTGTCAGAGCTGAGACGCGTCTCGGGCCTTTCTGGAAGCCAGAAATCTTGCATTAATTCATCTGTTTTGATGCAGCGGGAAATCTTATACTTAAAAGTTTTCATGGCTGAATAAGTTGAAGGCTGCGAGCAAGAAGAAGCATTAGCGTAATCATAGAAATCAATAATAGGCGTGCAGGAAGATTCCTGGTCAACATGAGGATTTAATGCGGAGGTTCCTGATGTTGGATACTTAATGCGAGAGTCCATCATATGTGCCTTTCTACTTGCATAGAACTTTTGTTCGTGTATACTTTATATCGAACATACGTTCCTGTCAATATAAATACAAACATTTGTTCGGTTTAAGGAATATCTATGCCTGAATCATTAACTAAACGCCAGCAGCAAGTTTATGACTTCATTGAAAACTATGTACTCAACAAGGGTTACGGTCCTACGGTGCGAGAGATTGGAGAGGCTGTTAATTTGTCCTCCCCTTCTACTGTTCACGTTCATCTTAAAACGCTTGAGGAAAAAGGATATATTATTCGAGATCCGCTCAAGTCGCGTTCAATCGCACTTACCCAAAAGGCACAAGATCAATCATTCGGAGCTGTGGGTTCAAGCAATACCCTTCAGCTTCCCCTTGTGGGCAATGTAGCTGCCGGTGAACCTATTTATGCCGAAGAAAATATCGAGGAAACCTTAACTTTACCCACAGAAATTGTGGGTGACTCTGCTTCCTTTCTGCTTACGGTTCATGGTGAATCAATGATTGAGGTAGGTATAAATGATGGTGATTATGTTGTAGTGAAAGAGCAGCAAACAGCTCACAATGGGGAAATAATTGTTGCTTTGATCGAGGATGGAGCCACTGTTAAACGTTTCTTCAAAGAAAAAGACCACATCCGTTTGCAGCCAGAAAACTCATCTATGGAACCTATTATTACGCGCGATTGCGCCATAGTTGGTAAGGTTGTTGCAGTGCTGAGGCGCGTCTATTAATCCTTTACTCCTGTTATTATTACACCTATTAAGGCTCAATAATTGTTTCCCCAAATTTAGCCTTAAATACTGGTGCAACACGAAGAGAGATTCGAGTTCCCTTTTCGGTGTACTCTTCATGTAGAATATGGCAATTTTGGTGTGCAAAGGAAACGAGATCTCCCCTATTGAAGGGAACAAGCACTTCAATCTGCTCCTCCTGAGCGGAGGCGACAGATCCTATTCTTTGAATGAGGGTGGAAATACCCTCTTTTGTTATTGTTGAAGTAAACACTGCGTAGGGAAAACGCTTTCTAAGTGCTTCCAACTCATCTTTTTGCAATGCATCAATTTTGTTAAAAACTTCAACACGAGAAATAGTATCAGCGCCAATCTGTTCAAGGATTTCATTGACGGTATCGATCTGTTTAATAAAGTTCTCGTCTGTTGAGTCAACGACCTGAAGTATAAGATCCGAGCCATTAATTTCGTCTAAGGTGGATTTAAAAGCTTCCACCAACGTAGTTGGAAGTTTCTGAATAAAGCCTACCGTATCGGTAAGAGTAACTTTTCTGCCTGAAGAAAGTTGTAACTGACGCGTGGTGGAATCTAAAGTAGCAAAAAGTTTGTCGTAGCTTAACACCTCTGATTTTGTAAGAGTATTAAGCAAACTTGACTTTCCTGCATTGGTGTAACCCGCTAGGGCAACCTTAAATATTCCCGATGAATAGCGTTTTTCTCTCTGTAAAGAGCGATAGCGTGATACTTCTTCTAATTCGCGTTTGATGCTCGTAATGCGTTTTCTAACCAGTCTGCGGTCAACCTCTAACTGACTTTCACCCTCGCCAAAACGTGAGCCTACTCCACCACCCATTCTATTAGAAGCTAGGTGAGCCCACATACCCCTCAATCGTGGAAGAAGATATTGGTTTTGTGCCAGTTTAACCTGCAGACGACCCTCTTTGCTGGAAGCGTGCAAAGCAAAAATATCAAGAATAAGAGCGGTTCTGTCAATTACTTTGACATCCTTTCCTACCATCTTTTCTAAGTTCGACTGTTGTGAGGGAGAGAGTTCATCGTCGAAAATTACAATATCTGCGGCATAGGAGCGACATAGCGAAGCAATTTCTTCCGCTTTTCCGCTTCCGACAAATGTTCGTGGATTAGGAGCTTCGAGTTTTTGTGTTGTAGCAGCAACCGTATCAGCGCCGGCTGTATCGGCGAGGCGTTCAAGTTCAGCTAACGAGGACGTTAACGACCATTCGGCATTTGGACGTTCAACTCCAACAAGAATGGCACGTTCACGAGGAGATTCAAAAACCGTTTTTGGGCCATGTTGAATTACTCGTTCTTGATCAGTCATACGCAGGAAAACTCCTTTAAAAGAATAGGCGCACGTGTTGTGCGCCTAGATCATATCACAGCAGATGATTAAGTAGTTAATGAGCCATCTTCAAAATTAAACAGGTATTATTATTTAAAGTAACTACAGCTCAATGCTTCCAGAGAAACTTTGCGTGGCTGGTCCAGTCATAATCACATGATTGTTTTCATCCCAAGAAATAAACAAATCTCCGCCTCGAAGGGAGATGGTGCTCTGGCGAGGTGAATGACCTGTTAAAGCGGCAGCAACCAGCGTTGCGCATGTTCCCGTACCGCATGCGAGTGTCTCACCGCATCCACGTTCATATACGCGGAATTTAGGATTTTTGTCAGTACATACAACAAATTCAATATTACATTTAGCAGGAAAAACAGGATGGGATTCAAAAAAGGCTCCAATTTTTTCCAGATCAAATGTTTCTAACGTGCGCTCTTCGGAAAGAAAAGCGCTTGAATCAAGGGCATCCAAATTATCAAGAAAACAAACTGCGTGGGGATTACCCATAGAAACGCAAGTAAACGTGAAAGTACCCCAAGGAGATTCAAGAGGCATTTCCTTGACAAATGAAACACCAGAGGGTGTTTGCGCATTTGTTTCAAAGTTTACTGGAACAAGCTGTGGATCAAAGATGGGCTCATCCATATCAACGGTTGCTTCGATAAACTTATGGTTTTCGTCTACCTTAAATGAAATAGAAAGAGGTCCTCGTAAAGTGTCAGCAACAAAAGATCCTTTACGGTAATCAACATATCCGTTATCTACAAGATACTTCGTAAAGCAACGAATGCCGTTTCCACACATTTCCGCCAACGTACCATCAGAGTTGATATAGTGCATGTATCCCGCACACTCACTACGTGGAGATTTACGAACAAGGATTACTCCGTCTGCTCCAACTCCAAAATGACGATCGCAAATATGTTTGACTTGTTCGGTAGTTAATGTAATGGTTGAATCCCAATCGTTAATAAAGACAAAGTCATTTCCAAGTCCGTGAAGTTTAACAAAATCGTATTTCATTCCTACCTCAATCTAATAGCGTTTAAAAGTCGAACGATATATTTCAACTATTTCCTCAGTCATTTCATCAAGGGAACGGCTCTCGGCATCAATCCAAATAATATGCTTATCTCGTCTAAACCAACTACGTTGGCGTTTCGCATAGCGCCTTGTAGCAATTTTAATTTGCTCTACGGCTTCTTCGAACGTTTGGGCTCCATCTAAAAACGAAACAAGCTCTTTGTATCCTATTGCTTCTTTTGCTGTTAGTGCGTTTTTAAAGCCTGAACGTAACAAAGACTTAACTTCATCAAGTAGTCCGTTTCCAATCATTGCATCAACGCGGATATCGATTCTTTCGCGCAGTATTGAGGGTTCAACAGAGAGACCAAAGCGTAAAGAAGGAAAAACTTCAGGTAAGCATTTCAAATTACGTGATTGTTCAGCGTATGAAATTCCTTCATCGCTCATTTCTAAAGCACGAATAACACGGCGGGTGTTGTGCGGATGAATTATTTCAGCAGAAATTGGATCTCGATTTTGTAAAAGATGCCAAAGATAGTCGCTGCCCTTTTCCCTTCTAAGTGCTTCATACTTTTTGCGAGAAGCGCTTTCATACTCCCCTTTTGGAAATTGCATGTCTTCAAGAACTGCTTGAACATAGAGGCCAGTTCCCCCACAAAGAATAGGTGTTTTATTTTGCTGGTGAAGCGAAGAAATTATTGCGCGAGCCTCATCTTGATATTGTTGAACAGAGAAAGGCTTCCCTGGATCAAGAATATCTATCATATGGTGAGGAACAAGCATTTCTTCAGAGCGTAATTTTGCAGTACCAATATTCATCCCGCGATATATCTGCATGGAATCAGCAGATATAACTTCCCCATCAAGCGCTAAGGCAACCTTTTGTGCAAGGTTAGATTTACCCGAAGCGGTAGGTCCAACAATAGCAAGAACAGGAAGTTGATCAGCGCTATTACTGATTGAATTCATCGGTTACAATCACTTCTCCACGAAGATACCACGTACGAGCTTCGTTAATCTTTACGGGTACAATTTTGCCTTGCAAGTCATCAACTGAATACCCACTTGGGATTTGAGCGAGTACCGTTTGATTCTTTGAGCTTTTACCTACCAAGATAGAGCTATCGCGCTTTGAAGAGCCTTCGATTAGGGTATCGATTATCTTTGACGCATCAATTTGGTTAACCTCATAGGCTCGTTTTTGAACAAGGTCAACCAAACGCTGAAAGCGATCTTGAATTACTTCACGAGGAGTATCATCTTCCATTTTTGCAGCCGGAGTGCCTTCTCGCTTAGAGTATAAGAAAGTGAAAACCTGCTGATAACCCACTTCATCGATTAGGTTGTAAGTATCTGTAAAATCTTCTTCAGTCTCCCCCGGAAAACCAACAATAATATCAGTGGAAAGAGCAATTTCAGGACAGGCTTCTCTCAGCTTTCGAACTATCTCTAGATAGTGTTCGCGCGTGTATCGGCGGTTCATTGCTTTCAGAATACGATTAGATCCTGACTGAACGGGAAGATGAAGAGCAGGCATGACATTATCAAGATTCGCAAAGGCCTGAATAACTTCATCATTGAGGTCTTTTGGATGCGACGTGGCAAAACGCAGGCGTTTTATTCCGGTTTTTGATACTTCTTCTAAAAGCTTGGCAAATTGCGGCTTTCCGTATAGGTCTCGTCCATACGAGTTAACGTTTTGACCTAAAAGTGTCAGCTCAAGAACGCCTTCATTAACAAGATTCTTTGCGTCTTGAACAATATCCTCAATTGGGCGTGATTTTTCTCTGCCACGAACGTAAGGAACAATGCAATAGGTGCAAAAATTGTTGCAACCAATGGAGATGGGTAACCACGCAGACCATGGGTGCTCACGCTTTGAAGGAAGATTAGTTGGGAATTCGTCTGCAGCACTCAATACTTCAACACAGGGATTGTGAGTGTTGATAGTTTCATCAAGTAATCGAGTAATGCTTGCCAGGTTAAACGTACCGAACACAACATCAACATGTGGCAGATCATCGATAAGCTTTTCAGCATCGCGCTGTCCAATACACCCACCAATAGCAATAATGCGTTTGTGCAGAGTGGAGGCTTCAGGAAGAGGGATATTCTTCATTGAAGCAACCTGACCTCTAAGACGAACATCAGCGGCTTCTCTAACGCAGCAAGTCATAAAGACAACAATTTCAGAGTCTTCAATAGTGTCCACCTCTAAAGCTCCCAAAGAAGTGAGCATACCAACGATTCGTTCGGAATCGTGTTTGTTCATCTGGCAGCCGTACGTAATAACTGAGAAGGTTTTTCCTTCAAGAGAGGTGGTCATATGAATCCTTAGAAAGATTGATTTTATGCATTAGTGTTTGGGGTTTGAGCCGTACTGTGACCAGGTCGTGGTTCAACGGAAAAGCGAATAGCAGTTCTGTATTCGCCGTCTATCACAATATCGGCGAATGAAGGAACACACACAATTTCGATTCCGATAGGGGAAAGAAATCCACGCGATATAGCGATAGCCTTGACTGCCTGATTAACAGCGCCAGCGCCAACCGATTGAATTTCCACAAGCATGCCGTCTTTCATCATTCCAGCAATCGCTCCCGCAACGGAAGCAGGAGATGATTTAGATGATACTTTTAAGCAGTGAGTTTGTATTGACTGAACCGAAGAATACTCTTGGCTTTCTTTCATAGTGCGTTTTCTTTCGTATTAGAGCTGCATTTAACGGAAACATTACTTCGTTACATATACTGGAGTATTTTATCTATTTGAATTACTTGTGGCAACTTAACGATATTTTTCCACTTCAAAGGTAACGGTGATTTTATCTTTCTTCACGGTGACCATTGGTTCGATGCCTGAATTGAGATAGTAGGCATCTGCAAGAGGTTTATACGCAGTTGCCAATCGCTCTTTAAAGGTATCTATATCTTTTTCTGCAAGCTTAAGCCCTCGGGCATCATTGAATAGGTTAAATGAAGGTAATGTCTTTGGGGTCTTTGAGTCTGGGTTGTTTGTTCTCTCTGAGGCAGATGTTCCAAGATAAGACAAATAAGGAGGTAAGGGGTTAATGCTTCCATCAAGGATTCTACGAGCACTACGGCTTGACAGAGGAAGAGAAAGGTTTTGCGCCGTTTCCGCAAAAGAATCCGGATCAAATGAATGGGAAAGCCATTCAATATACGGTTTTTCCTCAAGATTTGCAGACAGCGAAAAAGAGCTCATTTCATTTTCCTGAAGAGAAAAGGCATAGAGAGTAGCAGCTATTTCAACGGGGCTTCCGAAGTAAACTTGAACAAAACGGCGCTCATCAATAGCAAACTCCATTACCGTTCGTAGGATATTATGAGGTCCCCTTAATACCAGCTGCCCATTTTCGTCATGCGTTACAACAGGATAGGAAGATTGATCACGTTTTTCGGTAAGCGTTTCTAAGGAGGCTGAAACATGAAGCACCGCTCCTTTACCCCTATCAGAATGTATAACGCGAGCATCATCGGTGTTTTCTTTGATGGAGTAAAGCGCCATTCCTCTGCCGTGAACACCCCAACGATCAGAATGAAACGAATCAAGCTTCGATGTAACAAAAGGCTCGAACACGGTTTTGTGCAACGAAGGAGGGATTCCGTCACCATCGTCGATCATAGTGACATGGCGAAAGCTTTGTTCCTTCCAGCAGGCAACAAAAATGGTATGAGCATTTGCATCTCGCGAATTGCGAAGCATTTCAATAACGACATCCTCAAATGAGCGAATATCTTGTTTTGCTTGTCTTCGCTGTGCTTCTGCTGCTTTTAAACGAACAAAGCCATCTCCGAGATCGTCTTGAACTCGGAGATGGCTATCACCCGTGAGGTTCTCAATAAAAGATTCAAGCGAGTTGTCTTTTGTATTATTTTGCAAAGTCAACCGCACGTGTTTCACGAATAACTACAACTTTTACCTGACCAGGATATTTGGTTTCGCTTTGAATTTGTTGAGCGATATCGTGAACCAAAACAGTTGCATGAGCTTCATCGACCTGTTCTGGAGTAACGATTACGCGAACTTCACGACCAGCCTGAATTGCATGGGTACGCTCAACGCCGTCGTATGAATTTGCGATTTCCTCAAGCTTCTCAAGGCGTTTAATATACGACTCAAGGTTTTCTTTACGTGCCCCCGGACGTGCAGCCGAAACAGCATCGGCAGCCTGAACAAGAACATCAACAACGCTTGTAGGCTCTACATCGTTATGATGGGCCTCGATTGCATGAACGATGAGAGGATCTTCGCCGTAGCGGCGAGCAAGATCTGCACCAATAACCGCATGAGATCCTTCGATTTCATGGTCAATCGCCTTGCCAAGATCATGAAGAAGACCTGCGCGCTTAGCGGGAACAGGATCGAGACCAAGCTCAGAGGCCATAACCCCACAGAGATAGGCAACTTCTAGTGAGTGGCTCAAGACGTTTTGGCCGTAAGAGGTTCGATAGCGAAGACGACCAAGTGTTTTCTCGAGCTCAGGATGAAGGTCATGAATGCCTGTATCAAAGGTTGCCTGAGCACCCGCCTCTTTGATTTGTTGATTAACAAACTTTTGAGCTTTATTGAACATTTCCTCAATGCGCGCTGGATGAATACGTCCATCAGAAATAAGGTTTTCCATGGTGACGCTTGCAATTTCTCTACGAACGGGGTCGTGAGAAGAAACGGTTACGCATTCAGGAGTATCATCAATAATAAGGTTGGTTCCCGTGATTTGTTCAAAGGATCGAATATTTCTTCCTTCACGACCAATGATACGACCCTTAAGGTCGTCAGAAGGAATATGAATAGTTGAAACAGTAATTTGGGCAGTAAAGTCTGCAGCTAAACGTTGAATAGCGAGGCTTAAAATTTCACGAGCCTTCTTGTCCGCTTCGGCTTTAGTTTTCACCTCAGAATCACGAATAATCGCCGCAGACTCATGAACTACTTCTTCCTTTAAACCATCAAGAAGTTCAACCTTAGCTTCTTCACTTGTAAGGCCAGCTACTTGTTCAAGACGAGTTGAAATTTCCTTTTCAGCTGAATCTAAATCACGCGCTTTGCGATCAAGCTGTCCTTGTAGGGAAGAAATCTGATGTTCTCGATGGTCGAGAGATTCAATACGTTTATCAAGATTTTGTTCACGCTGGTTGAGATGCTGCTCGGCTGAGCGCACCTCTTTCATGCGTTCCTTGCTTTCTTGTTCCGCATCTTGCTTCATCTTGAGGGCTTCATCCTTGGCCTCAACAAGCGCCTCACGACGCATGTTTTCAGCCTGACGTTGAGCATCTGCAAGAACCGTTTGAGCTTCCTGGGCGGCTGCTTCGGTTTTAGACTTTTGGATTCTTTGCATCAAGAAATAGCCGATGAGAAACCCGATGATGATAGCCGCAATAGCAGCAATAATGATTTCAATCATTGAATTCCTTTCATAAAGCTACTTAAAACATGCCTATTCAAGGAATTTCATACAAGAAAAAAGCCTCGAATAAACAAGGCCAGAGTACACATACATAGTATTCCTATATATGATCTATAAAATAAATAAGTGTCGCATGACACGAATACTCAAGCTATTAAAAATAATAATGCAAAACCCTTCTTTTGGAAAGAAAGCAATCGTTCGAGCGCAAGTTAAGTTTTGAAAAAACTCACAAAATATGCAGGCAAATAAGTAGTGAAGGGTTTAGTTTCGTCAATTCTTTTGATACCTACTTTTGCACTGTTGTCTTACGTAGGTCTATGTCGTCCTGCTTTTCCGAAAGAACCTTATGCGAAGTGAGCACTCGTTGGCTTTTGGCATGTTGTTTTTAACAAAAAGAGCTTATTGCTTAACAGCAAGAATGAGTTTCATGTGCAAGATTAACCCATCGTTGTACTGCCTCGCTTGCATCTGAAGAAGCATATCCTTCCCGAATAAGTTTGGCATAAGCAGCTTGCGATTTATTTTTGGCTCGTGGAGGTTTTTTAAGAAGCACGTTTAGTGCTGAGTCGATTGCCTCATAATTTTCTGGAAGATACTGATACGGAAATCCTTCAAGAGTATAAGGATCTATTTGTAGCCGCTTTAGATCTCGAATAATTCCACTAAGACCCTTCCCTGCTTCAATTCGCGTTCGAATGAAGACCTCAGTAAAACGAAGGTCATCCAAATATCCACACATCAATGCTCTTTCAATGGCTTCATTGATGGCTTCCTGAGGATATTCATCTTGAATAAGTCTTGCTTCTACTTCAGATACTGCTCGATCGCGAACCCGTATAAGGCGTTCGATTTTGTTGAACGCCTTCTGGGCTGTTTTGTTGTTCGCTATGAGCTTTAAGTCTGCCCCATTTGAATCGGTTTGGGATAGAAGATTTTCTCTTATGTAGGCTTCGTCGATAATCATGACACAAAGGATGCTATTTGGCAGATTCTTTCTTTGATTCTTCTTCGGTTGAATTTATGGGATCAAGTTCATAATAAGCACGAACCTTATCTTCAATTTCATTTCGCAAATCAGGGTTCTCACGAAGCGATTTCTTCGCTGCCTCTCGACCTTGCCCCAGTCGTTCTTCGTCATAGTTAAACCAAGAACCGCTTTTCTTTACAATGCCAGATTCAACGCCCATATCAAGAATGCATCCCTCTTTGGATATTCCTTCTCCAAACATGAGATCAAATTCTGCCTGGCGAAACGGAGGCGCTACCTTATTTTTAACAACCTTTGCACGTACTCTATTGCCAATGAACTCGCCATCTTTTTTCATGGATTCAGCCTTGCGAACATCAATACGCACACTGGAATAAAACTTCAAAGCACGACCACCGGTAGTGGTTTCAGGACTACCGAACATAACGCCGATTTTCTCACGAAGCTGATTGATAAAAATACAGGTAGTATTTGACTTTGAAAGTGAACCAGCAAGTTTACGGAGAGCTTGACTCATTAAACGAGCTTGCAGCCCGACAGTAGTGTCGCCGATTTCTCCTTCGATTTCAGCTCGTGGAACCAAAGCAGCAACCGAGTCAATAACAACGCAATCAATTGCTCCTGAGCGCACAAGCATGTCACAAATTTCAAGCGCTTGCTCACCCGTATCAGGCTGAGAAATAAGCATCTCATCAACATCTACACCAATTTTTGCGGCATAAACAGGATCGAGAGCATGCTCAGCATCGATAAACGCAACAATTCCCCCTGCTGCCTGTGCTTCGGCGATGATATGAAGAGCGATGGTTGTTTTACCGCTTGATTCAGGACCATAAATCTCAACGATACGACCGCGAGGTACTCCTCCAATTCCAAGAGCAATGTCAAGAGGCAGGGACCCCGTAGGAATAACTCCAATATGCAAATCGGAACTATCACCTAATTTCATGATGGCACCTTTACCAAATTTATGCTCAATTTGGTCGGTGGTTAGCTTAAGGGTTTGTTCGAGGTCCTGTTTCATCTTTTCTCCTTAAGAGGCTGCTACATTTGGACAAACCAACCATACACGAACATGCGTTCGGTTTCAAGTAGGTTTTGCTTTCTTATTGAACTATAGAAGCAATCTTGGAAAAAAATTCGAAAACCATTCATTTATTTCTGCATAGAATTTAACTCGTCTTTAAAGAGTTTCAAAGCACAAGAAACCGTTTGACTTCTTATACCTTCCCGATCTCCTTCAAAATGCATTACTTTGCTTTTAGTTCCCCTCGATGAACAAACGCCAAACCAAACAGTTCCTACGGGCTTTTCTTTTGTGCCACCTCCAGGACCTGCAATGCCCGTAACAGAAACGGCAATATCTGAACGGAGTGAGTCATGTGCACCACATGCCATTTGTTCTGCCACCTGAGAACTTACAGCACCATATTGTTGTAAGTCTGCTGAAGAAACCCCTAACGAATGCTCTTTGACCTCATTGGCATAACTTACGATGCCACCATTGACCACAGCAGAACTACCTGAAACTGAAGTAAGTGCTCCTGCAATAAGACCACCCGTACAGCTTTCTGCCGTGCACAACGATACCTTATTTTGCTTGGCGAGCTCTACTACTTCTTTTGCCTGTTCAAAATATGTTTCTTCATTAGGTTGAAATGCCTCGGAGGTTGAAATGAAAAAGTCATCATGTTCTTTTTTGCGAGACTTAAAACCAAGAACATCTCCTGCTTTTACAAAATAATCAAGCATGGAAAGAACGGTGAGAATCAAAGCAATTGCCATGACGGTCCATGAAACAATATAGAGAATTGCTCCCATTTCACCATGAATAGAAAGCAAGAGTTCAGACTGCTTAATGATAAACAGGATAATAGCGATAATCTGAAAAACTGTTTTGGCTTTACCATACCAACTAGCGGCAATAACAATACCCTTTGAAGCGGCCACCATACGAAGGCCAGAAACAATGAACTCACGAACAAGAATGACAAGAGCCACCCAAGAAGGAAGAACCTGAAGCTCAACGAGTGCCAAAAGGGCTGATGCAACAAGAATCTTATCGGCAAGTGGATCCATAAACTTACCGAAATTTGTTATCTCTCCTCTACTGCGTGCAAGATAGCCATCGAGAGCGTCTGTGCAAGCAAGGATGGTAAAAAGGAACGCAGCAAGCCATGGCTTAAATAGTTCTGCATCATCCCAATGAGGAAAATAATCTGGCCAAGGGCTTAATAAGGCAACAACAAAAACGGGAACTAATAAAATACGCGTAAGCGTAACGATATTAGCCGGCGTCCAAAGCTTATCTTCGGGGCATGTTTGTTCACTCACGTGAACCCTCCATTTCATACCAAAGAGTATCGGTGATTCGGACGGGAATTATATCCCCAATTGAGCCGTTTTCAATATAGGTCACGCCATCAACTTCTGGAGCTTGGCATTGCGCGCGTCCGAAAAGCTGACCGTCCTCTTCTGATCCTAAAACAACTACGTTGCAAGTTGAACCGACGCGTTCTTGAATTCTGGCAGTAGAAATGGAATCAGCAAGGTCGCGTAAGAGTTGGAAACGTTCTAGCTTAACTTCTTCGTCAATTTGATTGTCAAATTTTGCTGCGCGCGTTCCTTCTTCTGCTGAATAGGTGAAAATACCAACATAGTCGAATTCAGCTTGCTCAACAAAGTCGCAAAGATCTTCGAATTGTTCTTCAGTTTCTCCAGGATATCCAACGATTAAGGTAGTTCTTAAAGCAATATCAGGAATGCGCTCTCGAATAAACGAAACCATATCTAAATATTCCTGTTTGGAACCTTTACGATTCATTGAAGAAATAATTTCGGAGTCACAATGCTGTAAGGGAATATCGAAATAATTACAGATATTATCAAAGCGAGCCATAACGGAAAGAAGCTCGTCGTTTATTCCTTCGGGTTGTAGATACATAACTCTAAACCAGGTGTCTGGAAAAGTTAAGGCGAGTTCACTCAATAAGTGAGATAGAGAATCGGGTGTATCAAAATCGGTTCCCCAAAGGCCTGAATCCTGCGCGATGAGAACGATTTCTTTTGCGCCACACGCAACATGCTGCGCTACTTCTTCGATAATAGAAGCTAGTTCAAAACTGTGGTATCTTCCGCGAATAAAAGGAATAGTGCAGTACGAACAGAATCGGTCACAACCATCAGAGATTTTGACATAAACACTTGGACCTTGGTCTAGTACGGCTACTTCATCCTTGTCAGAAGGTAACACATCAAGCGTATCGGAGCGATCAGGAAACAGGGACCCAAGGATTTCTACGATAGAGTCCTCTTCGGAACAAGTGACGAAGCAATCAGGTTCAGTAAGCGTTTCACTCAGAGAGTCTCCATAGCGAGAAGGAAGGCAACCGCACACAATGAGTTTAGTTTTGCCATCAATTACCGCATTTTCTGAAGCTACTTCGAAAATGACATCGAGGCTCTCTTCAATAGCACTTTGAATGAAAGAGCAAGTGTTAATTATAACCGCGTCAGCACATTCTGACGGATCGACCAACTCATATCCAGCAGTAAGCAATTGTTGCTGCATACGAGCAGAATCAGCCTCATTTTTTGCACATCCAAGTGTAATGAACGAAACGGAAATCGACATGCCAGCAAACCTCTATCGATAGTTAACAAACTGAAGAGGCTGTCCGTAATCGTTTCCTTTAAGAAACGCGATTACCTCCTGCAAGGTATCAAGCTTAGGACCAGATACACGAAGTTTGTCACCCTCAATAGTTACCTTAACTTTAAGCTTAGCGCCCTTTATATCCTTATTAATTTTGCCCGCCGTCTCACGATCAATACCCTCAATAAGAGTTGCAGTTTGACGAACGGTACCACCAGTAGCAGCCTCTAGCTTTCCCCATTTAAGAGAAGTAAGATCAATTCCGCGCTTTACAAGCTTAGAGGTAAAGATATCCATAACCTGTTTAACAACGAAATCACTTGGTGCCTTAATCGTGACAGTTTTAGCATTTTTGTCAAAGGAAATCTCGGAACCAGTGTCCTTAAGGTCGTAGCGTTGCGCAAGCTCCTTTTTTGCTTGTCCATACGCATTATCAACTTCCTGTAAATCAATTTGTGATACAACATCAAAGCTTGAATCTTTTGCCATGAGAATCCTTTCTTGTATGGTGCGTCGTGTGCAGGGGCTTATTCGGAACTGGAAGTAGAATTTGATGAGGAACTATCCGAATTTGTTGTAGACGAGTTCGAGGTAGTTTTCGCTTTTGCGGCCGAATCAGATACGCTCGGTTTTTTAACGTCAGGATGCGCTTCGTACCACTTGTCTAAGATATCATCGAAGGAAAACGTAACAGATACAATGCCATTTTCATTAGCACTGATAGTTTGCTTTTCTCCATTTATGGTAACGGAAACTCCTTCAGGACTCCCTGCTACAAACTCAAGTTTTGAAGAACATTTATATTCCTGCGAGGAAGGTCCGGTAACTTCTCCTGCTTCTTTTACTTCGTCGTCAATATAAACTTCTATCCAGGCAGAACTATCCTTATCGACAGTGTATGCAAAGGTGAAATCGGTTGGTGCTGTTTCCTTAACAGTTTGCTCTTCAGCTTCTTTTTTACTCTCTACTCCCGTTACGGGAATATTCTGCTGTTCTTCTGAACCTTTAGAGCAAGATGAAACACCAAAGAAAATGATGAGCAATAAAATTACAGCAACTCCAGCAATCACGAAAGGAACTTTGGATTTTTTCGTGTAGTTTGAAGGAGCACTCGATACGAGATTTCCGTATTTGCCTTCAGTAATAACGGGTCTGCGAGAGCGGCGCAGTTGTTGATCGGCGTGCCGATGCGACTCATGTGAAGCTTGAGGTTTGTTGCTCGGCTGCTCAAAATGAGGTAATTCATCGCGACTCGAGTACATTCTCCTACCAAAACTATTGAGGCCTGAAGCATTAGGAGTAACTCGATTTCGAGACCACGATGAAGTTTCTGTATTAACAGCGTTTGAAGAAGGGCGCGACGTTGCTGTAGATGTGTTGCGATTTTGGTAACGGTTTTGCTTGATATCGCTATACGCCCTACCAACACGATACGCATACACTTCATCAAGGTACATACGAGTAACTTCGTTGCTATCGATATCAAGCAAACGAGCATAAGCACTAATCATATTTCTGGTATAGCCACTTGGGGGCATACTTGCAAAGTCGCTGTTTTCTATAGCTTGTAAAATATCAGGACGTATGCGAAGACGACGGGCAACAGTAGTTAGCTCATACCCTTTTCGGATACGTGCCTCCTTTAAAACGCTACCGAAGCTAACATGATTCATTACCTTCGTCCCTACTACTCGTTGTCTTTCAGTTCAAATGCTTTAATGGTTTCAAGTTCCAAAGAATCAACCAAAACCTCACGTGGCTTAGATCCGTTTTGAGGACCTACTATTCCTTTTTCCTCAAGTAAGTCCATTATACGACCCGCCCTTGAATAACCCACGCTTAATCGACGCTGTAAATTAGACGTTGATCCAACACCAGATGAGCAGACGATATCAGCGGCTTCCCAAAGAAGGGGATCATCTCCTCCTGCTCCTCGTGGACCTCCATCAGGAGCGGTATCACCCAAGGTCATAAGGTTAGTTTTTAAAATATCATTGTGATATTCGGGCTCACCTTGTTCTTTTAACTTTTCAACAACAGCACTTATTTCGTCCTCAGAAACATAGCATCCCTGAATACGCTGAGGACGAGCAAGTTCGGGTTTTGAAAGCAGTAAATCTCCAAGACCAATAAGGTTTTCTGCTCCTGGAGTATCTAAGATAACTCGTGAATCAATACCAGAAGCAACATTGAAAGCAATTCTGTTGGTAATATTTGCCTTAATTAGACCGGTTACTACGTTAGTGGAAGGTCTTTGAGTTGCCACAATAAGATGAATGCCAGCAGCACGGGCAAGCTGCGCCAAACGAGAAATTGAAAATTCAACTTCTTTTCCAACGTTCATCATAAGGTCAGCTAATTCATCAATAATGATGACAATATACGGCATTTCATGCGCAGTAGACCCTTCGATTTCTAAGCCGTTTTGTGCTTTTGCGTTGTACTGACCAATATTTCGAGCACCAACTGATGAAAAGATTTTCAAACGGCGCTCCATCTCGGCAACTGCCCAAGCAAGAGCGCTCGCGGCTTCTTTTGATTCGGTAACAACAGGAACATATAGATGAGGAATGCCGTTATAGGGTGTAAATTCAACTCGCTTCGGGTCAATCATGATAAAGCGAACTTCTGCAGGTGTAGCTCGCATAAGAATTGACATAATCATGCCATTTATAGAAACGGATTTACCAGAACCAGTGGTACCACCAATGAGCAAGTGGGGCATAGTAGCAAGATCGCTAACAATACTCTCCCCTTCTACGTCTTTGCCAATAGCGATTTGCAAAGGTCCTACCGGAGCATCCTTAAGAACATCACCTAAGAGTACCGTTTCACGCTCTTTGTTAGGAACCTCAATACCCACAAAGTTAGTTCCGGGAACGGGAGCAAAAATTCTTACACCAGGAGCAGCAAGTGCTAAGGCAATATCATCTTGAAGGTTGGAAACTCTACTTACACGAACACCTGAAGGCAAGTCAACCTTAAAGAGCGTAACAGTAGGACCGGGAACCCAACCCACGACTTCGGCATTAACGCCAAAATCGGCAAGTGTTTCCTGCAACAGCAACGCAGTAGATCGAAGGGTAGTTTCACTTTCTTTGCTGTGAGAGTCTTTATTTGATGTGTATAAAAGTGCAGGATCTGGCAATTCGAAACCTTCGAGTGGTTTAGGAATTGCGCTCTGCTGAGCCCTGCGCTTAGGCACTTGCTTCGGAGCTTCTTCTGTTTTAGTTACTCCAAGTTTGCGCGTCATTTGCTTGTTAACGGGTTTATCTGCAGATACCTCAGGTAAAACCATCGTCTTCTGACTATTCATTTTCTTTTTTGAAGCGAGCTTATTTGTTTTCTGACCACGGAGTTCAACAGCATCAATTGCTTGCGTTGGCAAGGCGTTAATTCCCGATTCTTTTGTTGGGTTACGTTCTGAATTAGCCTGTTTTCGAATTCTCAGGTTAGGCAAATGAGCAAAAGAGTCCTCTTTACAATCATCAGCATCCTCTGAAGAAGTACTGGCAGTTCTCAGTTTTTCAATTAAACCTGAAAGTGAAAATCCAATAATAACCAAGGCAAGAACAATTAAACCAACCATCAATATTATGGAAACGGTAGGACCGAAAAGATTAAGCCCCAACCACGCGATTCCAGCACCTAAATATCCGCCACGCGGAAGAAGCATGCGCTCCTTGAAGAGTATATTAGGATCTTGCTCTGCTCCTGGAGTACCAAGCGCGAACAACACAAGCACAGCAACAAAAATGAACGCAAAACCAATTGCAGCGCGCGCAGGAACGCGTTCTTTTTCAAAGCGGATAAGAAAAAGAACAGCGAGAACAAATAGAATGAACGGCAAAATATAAATACCGACGCCAAAAGCATGATGTAATCCTGTTGATACCAGTGAGGTAACCATACCCGTTGAAGGCATGAGTGCTGTTACGAATAATGCAATCGACAAAACAATAAGACACACACTCAAAATGTCTCTTTTTGTTCGATCGTCAAAAAGAGACTGCTTTTGAGGTTTCTTAGTTTGTCCGTATGCCGGCTTGCTTGAACCTTTCTGATTCCGCTTAGATCCAGCTTGTGACCCAAGCTTTTTTGAAGAAGGACGACCGGCTTGCTGACGAGCCATATATCTTTTCCCTTAATTGGTACAGTTATAGTACGTTTTTTGATGTTAAAAATTATATCTAAAGCTCAAGAATATTAACAACAACCATGGGACGCTGATTTGTTCGTTCCCAAAGAATCGATAATAATGCGCTACGAGCTGCTTTCTTAATGCCTTTATTATCTTCGTTTTTAGCCAAAGCACGCTTGATTGCACTGGTTACAGAACCGGTGGCAACGTCAATTAAATCTGAATCATCCCCACCAGGAATGCCATGCATTTCAAGCTGAAGATCACAAGCTAAACTCTTTCTGTTTGAGGTTAAAACGCAAGCAACAACAGCAATGCCTTGAGCACCTAAGTTGGAACGCTCATGTAAAATAAATTCAGAAGTGTCCCCAACACTTAACCCATCTACCAAGACAATTCCACTAGGAACGCTCGGGCCACGCTTTACCCCCTTGGTGGTCATCTCGAGTGTTTCACCATTTTCACAGATAAAAATATTGTCCTTTTTAACACCTGTGAGTTCAGCAAGATGCGCATGAGCGCGAAGATGAGTCGCCTCACCGTGAACGGGCATAAAATACTGAGGCTCAACAATAGAAAGAACAAGCTTAAGCTCTTCTGCAGCAGCATGACCAGAAACGTGAACACGTGCGCGCGACTTATCGTAAACGTCTGCGCCAATTTTAGCCAAAGAATTTACGACACGAGTAACAGCTTTTTCGTTTCCAGGAACAGGAGTGGCGGAAATGATAACCGTGTCCCCTTCCTCAATGGAAATGGTTTTATGGTTACCGCTCGCAATACGAGCTAATGCTGATAAGGGTTCTCCTTGAGAACCGGTACACATTAATACGTATTGGTCTGAAGGAATACCTTTGAGGTCATAGGCATCAATAAGGTTGTTGTCAGAAATATTGAGATATCCTAATCTGCGTGCAATATCGGTATTCTGAACCATGGAACGTCCCGTAACGGCAACCTTTCTACCATTACGAACGGCAGCATCGCAGATTTGCTGCATACGATGGATATGCGATGCAAAAGAGGCGATGATTACCCTGCCCTTTGCCGTAGAAATAATCTTATCAAGTGTTTTCCCAACTTCAGCTTCTGAGGGCGTGAAGTTTGGGTTAGTTGCATTAGTTGAATCGGACATCATCAGGGTAACGCCTTGCTTTGCAAAACGCGCAAGAGCACCGAAATCGGTATGCACTCCATCAATAGGTGATTGGTCAAGCTTGAAGTCGCCCGTGTGTAAAACATTACCCGCGGGAGAGGTAAAAAATACCCCTACGGCATCAGGGATAGAGTGATTAACCGAGAAGAATTCAGCCGTTATGCAACCTAGTTTTATTTTTTGGCCAGGTTTAATTTCACAGAGTTTTGCATTCTTAATCTTATGTTCTTTAAGTTTTCCTTCAATAAGACCAAGTGTAAGCTTTGTGGCATAAATAGGTACTTGCTTATCTAGATCTTTTAGCAAATAAGGCAAGGAACCAGTGTGGTCTTCATGACCGTGAGTAATAATGATGCCGCGAAGTTTGTCTGCATGTTCCAAAACGTAGGTATAGTCAGGAAGAATTAGATCTACCCCCGGATGATCATCATCGGGAAACATAAGACCCGCATCATCTAAAACCAAGTCATTTCCGCACTCAAAGCAGGTCATATTTTTACCAATAGCATCTAAGCCACCCAAAGGAATAATTTTCATTTTTGCCTTGGGATGTTGGGCAGAAGACCCCTTCTTCTTGCGCGAACTGTGATGCTGAGATGATTTCTTCTCGGTTTTATGAAATGACTGCTTTTTCTCCAAATCATCAAACTTAGATAATTTGGGTCGAGTTCGATCAAGATGAACGTGCTTTACCGATTCTTTTCGCACGCGAGCCTTCTGATGTGAGTCGTTAGGCTTATTTTCTGTCATTAAAAAATTCCTATCTAAACAGTAAGAGACCCTTCGTGGTAAAACCACGAAGGGAAAAAGTAAAACATATAGTAATGGATGTTAGGCAAGAACGCCAACTTCGCGCATAACGCGAGCCAATTGATCCGATTGTTCTTTTGTAGCATCAACCAAAGGTAAACGAACGCCACCAACTGGAAATCCAAGAAGGTTAAGCGCTTCCTTGACCATAATGGGATTCGAGGTAATAAAGAGCTCATCCATCAAAGGAAGAAGTGCTTCGTGAGCCTTTAGCGCATCTTCAAACTTACCCTGAGAGCAAAGATCAACGATTTCCTTCATACGAGCTGGGGCCACATTACCAATGGTGGAAATAACACCAACACCACCGAGCTTCATAATGTCGTAAGTAAGTGAGTCATCACCTGAATACACATCGAAATCTGCCGGCTTGTTATTAACGATTTCAGCCACTTGTTCAAGGTTACCTGACGCTTCCTTGATAGCAACAATATTGTCAACATCATTTGCAAGGCGAAGGGTGGTTTCAGGCGTCATGTTGATCACGCAGCGACCCGGAATGTTGTACAGAATACAAGGCAAATCAACAGAGTTAGCAATAGTCTTAAAGTGTTGATAAAGACCTTCTTGAGGAGGCTTGTTGTAGTAAGGAACTACCAGCATAAACCCATCAACGCCGAGCTTTTGAACATCTTGAGCAAACTCAACAGTGTCAGCGGTACAGTTATCACCAACGTTAGCAATGACAGGAATCTGACCAGCAACTTCCGAAACAACAGCTTCAAACAACTTCATCTTCTGAGGATAAAAAACCGTAGGGCTTTCTCCTGTGGTGCCATTAATAATAAGAGCGTCACTTCCGCCCTCAATAAGGCGAGCAGCTAATGCACGTGCCCGATCAAGGTCAAGCTCTTTATTATCATCAAAGGGGGTTACCATTGCTGGAATCATGCGGCCAAAACGAGGCTCTGAAATTGATGACATAGCTATCTCCTTTTCATGTAAATAAACAATGTAATTATGCAATAAGAAAGGCGTATTCCTACATAAAGTTCTCTAGCCCCACAATGAGACCAGATTTATCTTGGACACTTCTAATACCCAAAAGAACGCCTGGCATATATGATGTTCTATCCCATGAATCATGACGAATGGTCAGTGATTGACCCATTGAGCCAAAAATAACCTCCTGAGATGCCACATATCCCATTGAACGAACGGAATGAACGGGCACGCCAGAAATTAATGCGCCGCGAGCACCTTCTGCTCCTTTAATTTCTGTTTCCTTGCCCGGAGCTTTTGACTGGAAGTCTCGAGCCTCAGAAATGATTTCAGCAGTACGAACCGCAGTGCCACTTGGAGCATCCTTTTTATTGCAGTGATGGAATTCAATTACTTCCGCCTCAGGAAAATAAGGCGCACAAGCCTTAGCGAACTCCATCATTAAAACTGCTCCTGTAGTAAAGTTTGGTGCATAGAAAAGACATGCTCCATTTTGCGCAGAAGCCGCAAGTGATTCGAGAGTTTGATTGCTCATTCCCGTGGTGCCAACAACGCAGTTAACTCCCGCAGGCAGAGCAACTTTGAGTGTTTCTGCAACAACGTCAGGTTGGGTAAAATCAACTAAAACATCGAATGATTCTTTTTCGAGTGCTTCAGAAATAGTTTGATAGGTGGGAAAACTGACAGGTTTTTTGTAAGGATCAACTCCGCAAACCAACGTAAGATCTTCTGCTGCAGTAACTGCATCTACAACAGCAGATCCCATCCGACCAGCATAGCCCGCAACAGCAACATTAATCATTTTTGTCATCCCTTCCTCTCTGTTTATCTATTCGCTAATAAGAGCCTGTAACTCTTTTTCTTCTAGAGGAGATACAACCGCGATTGTTGGCTTGTTGCTAAAAAGCGTTTCAGCAATCGAAACAACTTCCTCTACGGTAACCTGCTTGAATCGTTCAATGGTTTCATCGATAGAAAGATGCTGCGATCCTAATATCCCCCGTTTTCCTAAACGCATCATATGGGAACTTGTTGTTTCGTATCCCAATACTGCTTGACCACATATTAGATCAACATTTCTCTGCAATTCATCCTGATCAAGTGATCCATCGGCAAGTGATGTCAGTTCTTTGTCTATAAGGCGGATAACTTCTTTTACATTATCAGGACGCGTGCCTGCGTAAACACACCACTGTCCTGCTCTTTGATATATCCCCTGCATAGCATAGATGGAATAAGCAAGACCGCGTTTTTCACGAACTTCTTGGAATAAGCGAGCAGACATAGAACCACCAAGAATCGAAGTTAGAACCCCTGATGCAAAACGTCTATCATCTCCAAGGGCAAGCCCCGGAACACCGTATATGATATGAGCTTGTTCGATATCACGCGTAACCGAAAAACACCCGCTTTGGTAAGCTACACGGTCTTGATTGCGCTGTTCCTTTTCTAGAGTATTCATTGAAGAAAAATAGGCTTGTGTAAGTTTAACGAGCGCATCGTGATCAATATTTCCTGCTGCAGCAATACATAAGTTGCCAGAGCCATAGTGCTGATCATGGAAGGATACGCAATCAACATGTTCATAGCTTGAAACAAGCCTCTTATCCCCCAAAACAGGAAGCCCTAAAGCGTGATCGGTAATCATCGACTGATTAAAAAGCTCAAAAACATAGTCATCGGGTGTGTCTTCACTTCGGGCAATTTCTTCTAAAACAACTTCGCGCTCCGTAGAGATTGCTTCGGTTGAAAAAGATGAGTTAATCACCATATCTGCAAGCACTTCAAGCGCACTTTCGAGCTTGTCATCTACAAAGCGAGCGTAATAGCAGGTGTATTCCTTTGAGGTGAAAGCATTGAACTCTGCACCTAAGCGGTCAAAATGCATAGAGATATCAAAGGGGGTACGTGTTGGGGTTCCCTTAAACATCATATGTTCCATAAAATGAGCGAGACCCCGTTGATTGGGCAGTTCATCGCACGAACCAACATTAAACCAAAGACCAAGAGAAATTGATCGAACTGAAGGCATGTACTCAGTAATTACCACGATGCCGTTGTCTAGGATGGTTTTCTGAAATGACATTGTTCCTCTTCGATTATGAGATACATTACGTAGATATGCTATTCGGCGAGCTCTTCTTTCAAGGCTCGAGAAAGCTGATCAGGACAGCTTGTATTGCGTGGACCGCAAGTGATACCTTCTAAACGAGCAATAACTTCTTTTGCAGACATTCCTTCAACCAAAGAAGCAATGCCTTTGGTATTTCCATTGCAGCCTTGATTGAATTGTACGTTGGTAACACAACCTTTTTCATCAATGTCAAATGAAATGGATCGGGAGCATGTTCCTGATGTGACATAGGTATACATTTTTATCCTTTCATATCTAAACCCCCCTAACATAGCAAATGAAAGGGGGGTTTAGAAAAGAATCTTTATAAAGGATTAGTTATGGCGGCGACGGGGCTTGCGACCATTATGGCCATTGTCGTCACCGTGACGGTGATTAGAAGAGCCTTCGCTCTTAACGTCTGGCTTGTCAACACGATCAAGGTTGATCTTACCGTTGTCGGCAACCTCAATAACCTCAACCTTTACAATGTCGCCAATCTGAAGAACATCTTCAACTTTACCAACGCGACCATTAGCCATGCGAGAAATGTGAAGAAGACCGTCTTTACCTGGAGTCAAGCGAACAAAGGCACCAAAGTCCTTAATGCCCACAACTTCTCCGTCGTAGATTTCTCCAACTTCAGGAACCTTAACAATACCAAGAATTGCTGCTTTGGCTGCAGCACCAGAAGAAGCCTCAAGGGATGCAATATGGACGGTGCCGTCTTCTTGGATTTCGATAGTTGCGCCGGTTTCTTCCTGAAGACCACGAATAACCTTACCGCCCGTACCAATAACGTCACGAATCTTATCCACAGGAATGGAGATGGTTTCAATATGAGGAGCAAACGGAGAAACCTCTTCTCGTGGCTCAGCAATAGCTTCAAGCATATTCTTCATAATGAAAGAACGACCCTCTTTAGCTTGTGCAAGAGCACGAGCAAGGATATCAACTGAAAGACCTTTAGCTTTGTTGTCCATCTGAAGAGCAGTAATACCTTTTTCAGTGCCGCAAACCTTAAAGTCCATATCGCCTAAGAAGTCTTCAAGACCCTGAATATCAGAAAGGATAACGATATCGTCGCCCTCTTTGATAAGGCCCATAGCAATGCCAGCAACAGGAGCTTTAATGGGAACACCTGCATCCATAAGAGCAAGCGTAGAACCACAAGTGGAAGCCATAGAGGAAGAGCCGTTTGACTCCATAATTTCCGAAACAACACGAATTGCATACGGGAATTCTTCTTCGCTCGGAAGCACTGGAAGCAAAGCGCGTTCAGCAAGAGCACCATGACCAATTTCACGACGCTTAGGAGCACCCATACGACCAACCTCGCCTGTGCAGTAGGGAGGGAAATTGTACTGATGCATATAGCGTTTTCCTTCTTGCGGATCAATAGTATCGAGGCGCTGCCATTCGTTGAGCATACCCAAGGTAGCAATAGACAAAGCCTGGGTTTGTCCACGCTGAAACAAACCAGAACCGTGAACACGGGGCAAATAGCCAGCTTTAATGTACAGAGGACGAATTTCAGTGCTTGTACGACCGTCAGCTCGCTCACCCGTTTCAATTACCATGGCACGCATAGCATGCTTTTCGAGCGTTTTCAAAGCCGCAGCAATGTCGCTTCCCCATGCAGCCTGCTCTTCTTCATTGAAGTCAGATTCTTTGATGGAAGCTTTAAGCTCATCAACTTTAGCCATACGAGAGAGTTTATCGGCATCTTTAAGAGCCGCACTCATTTCATCGAAATGAGCATCCACGCGCTCAGCGATCGAAGGATCTGCAACATGAACAGGCCATTCCTTAGGCTCAGGATTTACCTTTGCCAAGAATGCAGCTTGTTTTTCACAAAATGCAGCGATTGCCTCCTGACCAAAGGTCATGGCTTTCAGCATATCCTCTTCGCTGATTTCATGTGCTCCCGCTTCAACCATAGAAATATAATCAGCCGTACCTGCAATAGTTAATTCGAGATCAGACTCTTCCATCTCATCATAGGTTGGATTAACGATAAATTCACCAGTCTCAATACTGCGACCAATGCGAACACAAGCACAGGGGCCATCAAAAGGAGCGCTTGCACACATCAGTGCAGCCGATGCACCCATAACGCTGATGCAATCAGGAGCATTATCGCCATCAACGACAAGCGTGGTAGCAACAACATGAACTTCCTGTTTAAAACCATCAACAAAGCCTGGGCGAATTGGACGGTCAATCATACGAGCAGTAAGAATACCCTTATCGCTCGGCTTTGCCTCGCGCTTAAGATAGCCACCAGGAATGCGTCCAACAGCGTACATTTTTTCCATAAAGTCAACTGTCAAAGGGAAAAAGTCGTAGTCTTTTTCCTGATCAGAAATAACCGAGGTAACCAAAACCGTGGTGTCACCTTGAGTTACCACTACTGCTCCGCTCGCCTGTTTCGCAAGTTCACCAGTTTGTAAGGTGTACTGCTTTCCGTAAAGCTCGAATGATTCAGTAATTTTTTCCATGTACTTTCTTTCTCTTCCCTTACGCCGTATTGCGTAAAGCTTCTTCGCGTCATAAAACGCGCGAGCAGCAATGCCCTTACATTACCGACCGCCTATACACAAAAGCCCGCGTGAAGCGGGCTGTTTGTTTTAGATGTTGTCGCGAATACCAAGTTTCTTGATAAGCTCACGATACTCAAGAACGTCACGATTCTTAATATAAACCAAAAGACGACGACGTTTACCAACGAGCATAAGCAAACCACGACGGGTGTGATGATCTTTAGGATGAGACTTAAGATGCTCGGTGAGGTTACGAATGCGCTCAGTAAGAATTGCTACCTGAACCTCAGCGCTACCAGAATCCTGAGGATTCTTGCCGTATTCAGCCATCAACTCTGCGGTACGTTCTTTGGAAATGCTATCTTTGTTAGCCATGTTTCCACCTTTCTTTTCGTGTCTCTAATTGCTGAGCAAGTAAGCAAGTGGTGCATACAAGCTAGGCAAAAAGTACCTCGTTGCTTTTTGCAACCGCTCCAGTATATGGTAATTATTCTGGTCTCACAAGCTACAATTTTACGCTTCACAACTTCTGCTCAATCAAAAGGGATGAGAAAAAAGGAAGCGAAGCGATTTAAGCGAAATACCCATATGTGCGGTTATTAGGTCAGATAGAATTCGCAGCAATTCAAGAGAAAAGGCATTGGTTAGCGCATATTCAATAACTTCTTCAAAGGACGAATACAACAAAACCTCTAACCAATGAATGAGCTCAGAAGAGAAAAATACCGTTTGGGTAAAGCGTAAGCAATTCTCGCAAACTACCCCTCCTTCTAAAGAAGAGAAAGAAATAGGCGTGACAGTATCAGTGCTTACCTGCTCGCCACACAACACACAAGATGAGAAGCTTGGCTTAAATCCCAAAAAAGCCAGAGCTTTCAATAAAAAGGCAACCGTTATTTTAAGGTTATCTTCTTCTTCAACCCGCGAAAAAGAAGTCAGAGCTTTGTTGGTTAAATCATAGATTCGCGGAACCGGCAAATCCACTTGCGTAGTTTTTTCAAGAAACTCCAAAATGGGAGATGCGGCTTCAAGCATAGAAATATCCGTTTTTACCTGCATATGAGCACTAATAAGCCGGGCTTCTTTTATGATGTCGAGATTCTTTCCCTTAGCCAATAATAGATCACAGACAGAAAAGAGCTCTAAGCGAGAAGAAAAAGCCGATGTTGGTTTGCGTGCCCCCTTTGCTACAGCTCTAAGCTGTGAACCATCTGAGCATAAAAGCGTACAAATGACATCGCTTTCGCCTAATTTGGTTCTTTTGAGAACAAGTGCATGACAGGTATATGTTAGAGCAGCCAAAATAACCTCATTATGCACCTTCGCCGTAGCCAAAGCGCCTAATTTGATTGAGGTCCCTGCGCCAATTTTTCTTTACCTTTACGTTGAGATCCAAAAATACCTTACATCCTAAAAGGGTTTCAAGATCAAGGCGCGCTTCCGTACCAACAGTCTTAATAGCCTCTCCCCCTTTTCCAATAATGATGCCTTTCTGGCTATCTCTTTCAACATAGATGGTGGCATAAATGCGTTCTAGGTTTTTTCTGCGGTTGTAATTCATTTCGTCAACAACCACACCAATGGCATGCGGAACTTCATCGTAGGCATGAAAAAGTATTTTTTCTCGGATAAACTCAGCAACAAGCACTTCCATGGGCTGGTCGGTTTCCATATCCTTCGGAAACCAAAGTGGTCCTTCAGGAAGAAATTGTTCAACCTTACGAATAAACGCATCAATGTTTTCTCCCGTCAGCGACGAGAGAGCAATAACCTCATCCCATTCACAAAGGACACGAGCTTTTTCCTGCTGCTCTTCCACCTCTTCGGGGGTAGCCAAATCCACCTTGGAAAGTACCAGGATTTTCGCACACGATTGTTCGTTTAACGCTCGAATAACCCACTCGTCACCTCTGCCTAATGATTCATGCGAATCAAGAAGAAAAGCACAAACATCAATACCTTCGAGCGATTTCAGGGCAGTGGTATTGAGTTCCTCTCCAAGGGCATCATGAGGTTTGTGTACACCAGGAGTATCAACAATAATCATCTGAGACGTATCAGTGGTATAGATAGCCCTAAACCTATGACGGGTCGTTTGGGCGGTTGACGAAGCAATAGCGAGCTTTTTCCCCATAATGGCATTGAGAAGAGATGATTTGCCTGCGTTAGGGCGGCCAAGAAGAGTAACAAACCCAGAACGGAAGGCCGTTTTTTCGTTTTCATTCGGAGAGTTTTGGGTTTCATGCATCTCATTACCATCCTAATAACGACAAGATACGAGGAATAAAAATAAGGCAGCCAATAACAAATGAAGCGATAGAAAAGAGTAGTACTCCCCCTGCAGCGCAGTCCTTAGCTTTTTTTGCAAGTTCGTGATACTCAGGAGAAACTAAATCTACCACCGCTTCAATTGCAGAGTTGATAACTTCGCCCCCGAGAACAAGACCAAAACAAATAATTACGCAAAGCCATTCTAAAAACGAGATAGAAAAAACGAGACCAAGCACTATAGCAAGCGTCATAAAACAAAGCTCAATTTTAAAGTTTCGCTCTTTTGCAGTAGCAAAAATGCCTTCAAACGCGCATTTAAAAGCTTGTAATAACGAAAACTTACTGTTCACGAGAGTTTCTCCATGCAGCAATAAGCTTGTCTTCGAGGGCTTCCATTATTTCTGCCTCTTCGTCTTCGATATGATCGTAGCCACAAAGATGCAAAAGACCATGCACTACCAGCAGGGTAATTTCTTCTTCAAATGTTGTTGCAAACTCTTCCGTTTGTCTCAGCGCAACCTCACTTGCGATAACTATATCGCCCAACTCATACTCAAGAGCATCATTGAAGTCTTCGTTTTCAAAAGGTACATTGTCGCACTCAAAAGAGAGTACGTCCGTTGGTTTGTCAATACCTCGATATTCACGATTCAATGTATGAATTTTCTCATCAGTTACAAAGGTAAGCGATACGTCAGTATTTGTTGGACACTTCATTTGTTCAAGAACAAACAATACGAGTCCCTCTACATTGATAGAATCAAAAAGTTCCTTTTTGTGTTCGTAGGTAACTGTTACCTGCATTAATACCCCTAAAGTCGAAGGTTCATTTCTTCAGCACGTGCATAAGCAGATACGATTTTTGCAACCAAGGAATGACGCACAACATCCTTAGAATGAAATTCGCAAAAGGCAATATCATCAAGACCATCAAGAACTTGTCTTACGGTTTTTAACCCTGAAATGCCCTTAGGTAAATCCGCCTGCGTGATATCGCCGGTAATAACCATTTTAGAACCAATGCCAAGACGCGTTAGGAACATTTTCATTTGCTGAGGGGCGGTATTCTGCGCTTCATCAAGCACAATAAAGCTATCGTTGAGCGTTCTACCACGCATAAAAGCTAAAGGAGCAATTTCAATCGCTCCCTCACTAATATAGCGACTCGCGCGCGCGCCATCCATCATTTCATATAGAGCATCATATAATGGGCGAATATACGGGTCGATTTTCTCGTGAAGCGTACCTGGTAAAAAACCTAAATTTTCACCTGCTTCAACAACAGGACGAGTAAGAACAATTCGACCCACTTCTTTTCTATTAAACGCCGCAATTGCCATAGCCATAGCAAGATAGGTTTTTCCTGTACCCGCAGGACCAATACCGAAGGTGATAGTATTGTCGCGAATGGCGTCAACATACTGTTTTTGCGCAGGTGTTTTTGGACGAACTACTCTGCCTTTATGGGCAAGAATAACGTCATCTTTCATGGGTTTTGGAGCAAATTCCCCCGTTTTCATGAGATCAAGATGTCTGCGAATTTCTTCTCTCGTGAGACGCTCACCCGCTTCAAGGGTAGCAACAAGGGTGCTTAAGAGCGTCACCGTGCTTTGCACTTCAAGATCAGTCCCTGAAATAGTAAAGACATTACCTCGAAGCGTTATTTGAGCTCCAGATTCATCTTCGATCATATGAAGATATTCATCCTGATTTCCTACAAGATCAATTACAGAAATTGATTCGGGAAGCGTAAATATAGCTTGTCGTTTCATGCTCATGAAATCAACACTCCTAAAGAATCAAGCTCATGTATACGCAGAAGATGCGTACTTCCTGGCTCAAAGTTTTCGGGAACGCGAATATGATAATACGATTCCGTCATACCCCATCCCTTTTTTTCCACGACTACAAGCTCCTCTGTTCCAAGTAACGATTGAGCAAAGACGCTACGAAGGTTTTCAGAGAGTGCAGAAAGTTCGCAAGCACGTCTATTTATTACTTCTGGAGATATTTGATCGCTCCGCAGTGCAGCAGGAGTACCGTCTCGTTTTGAGTAACGAAACACATGAATTTTAGAAAATCCCACTTTAGTAGCCACATCAAGTGTTTCCTTGAATTCAGATTCCGTTTCGCCTGGAAACCCAACGATGATGTCTGTTGTTAACGAAAGTTGCGGTATCTCTGCGTGGAGATTCTCGCAAAGCTCAAGATAATAATCGCGTGAATACGGTCGATTCATCTCCTTCAATACCTTATGAGAACCCGACTGAAGGGGAAGATGTAAGTGTCTACATATTCTGCCCCGAGAACTCAAAAGCAACTCTGGAAGTTTTTTATCAATAGAGCAAGGCTCGATTGAGGAAATTCTAAAACGAACCTTGCTTGTTTTAGTCAATAATTCCTCAAGTAAATCTGAGAGTCTTCGCTTACCAAAGCGATAAGAACCCAGATCAATACCAGTGAGCACAATTTCTTTCACGCCATGAGATTCGAGAGCGACAACTTCATCGATGATTGCATCCCAATTACGTGACCACGCCTTACCACGTGCCGTATGAACAATGCAGTACGTGCACGCATGATTGCAGCCATCTTGAATTTTTACCGCTACGCGCGTTGGAAAAGAATCTCCTATACGCTCATTCGTTGAAGAATCAAAAGGAATAAAAGAGCCATGATGTCCAGAATTGTCCATAGCTTGATTTATGAAGAGTTGTTTTTCTAAGTATTCCGAAACCAATCCCTTAGGAACAACGCAAATACGAGGGCTTAACGCCTTATAGAGCTCAGGATTAATTGCAGCAGCACACCCCGTAACCACAATGTGTGCTTGTTTAGCTTCACGAACTGCACGCCGAACGGCCTTTCGGGTTTTTTTCTCCGCATCACCCGTGACGGTACACGTATTCACAATAACGAGATTTGCAAATTCAAGACTCGTTGCACAAGCCCCATTCGACAAAAGGAAAGCACCGAAGGAATCTGATTCAACGCGATTAACTTTGCATCCAAGATTGATAATCGAAAAATTCATGAACACTACTTTTCTGCTACAGAATTCACTGAATGACTGAGTTCAAAACCACCTAATTCATATATCACCAAAGCAGGAGCGACAATCCCTGCGGTTTCCGTTCTTAAAATAGAAGAACCAAGGGAGACAAGAGCAGCATTTGGATGAGAACCCATAAGACACTTGACTTCTTTTTCGCTTAATCCACCCTCAGGTCCAACAACAACTGCAACAGCAACGGGGCAATCTTGCAAGGCGAATGACTGCAAAGCTTTTTTAAGCGATTCTGTTTGTGTCGCTTCCTCCCAACAGATAAGAAGAATATCTACGTCACCTATAGCAGATCCCAATTGTTCCAGCGAACAGGGCAACTCGACCTTAGGAATACAGGGTTGCCCCGATTGCATAGCAGCACTCTTAGCAATTGCATTCCATCGGTCAACTTTTTTTGCGGCACGTTTTTCATCGAGTTTCATTACGCATCGCTCAGAAGAGAAGGGAATAAATCGCCTTACACCAAGCTCAGTGGCATGACGAATAATAATGTCCATTTTGTCACCTTTAGCAAGTCCTTGTGCAAGAACAACACAAGGAAACGCGTCATCAAAAGATTGAAGGTGAGTAGAGATTTTTACTACGAGTTTTTCTTCGAACGATACAACTTCACATTCGAAATAGTCACTTGATGCATCGATTACTGCGATATGTTCACCAGGGACAAGCCTTAGCACGCGCGCGTGTTTTAAATCGTCACTCAATAAGTCAAGAGCAAAGCATGTGCTCTGCTCTTGAGATAGAACCTGTGAAGTGAGATAAAAATGAGGAAAAGCCATAACATTCTTTCACAACAAATCAGCTAAATGCATCACGAAGCTTTTGAAGAGGACTTCTATGAAGGGAAACTTCTTCGCCCATCTCTTCTGCTAATTTTTGGAGAATCTCACGTTCTGCCTTTGAGAGACGAGAAGGAATCTTAACCTCAACATGAACGTGCAGATCACCTCGAGATTCACTTCTAAATTTAGGCATACCATAATTACGAACGCGAATAACCTGTCCATACTGACAGCCTTCAGGGATAGCAACTTTCACCTTTTCATCCTTGAAGATACCATCAATTTCAATCTCTGCACCCAAGGCAGCCTGAACCATGTTGATAGCCGTTGAAACGTGAAGATCATCTCCTCTTCGCTCAAAGAACTCATGGGGTTCGATACGACAGGTAACAATCAAATCACCCGCTTGAGCACCACGAATACCTGCTTCACCATATCCTGAAAGGCGTAGCTGCTGACCATCTTTAATACCAACAGGAATATCGACCGATAAGCGCTGACGATCAGGAACGCGACCTTGACCATCGCATTCCGAACAAGGGTTTTCGATAATCTTTCCTGAGCCATTACAACGAGAACATGTTGAAGCGGCTTGCATGTCTCCCAGGAACGTATGCTGCACCGTCACAACGCGACCTTGACCGTTGCATTCGGGACAGGTTACTTCTTCCCCGTTTTCTCCAAGACCAGTGCCTTCGCAATCGGGACAGGGAGCAAGACGGTCGTAAACAATTTCTTTATGCACTCCCTCTGCGGCATCTTCGAGCGTAATACGCAATCCAACACCCATATCTCGACCTTCTTTACGCATAGAAGCTCGCCCGGTGCCGCCACCAAAGAAAGAGCTGAACAAGTCTCCCATTCCAAATCCGCCACCAAAGAGATCTTCGAGGTCAACATAGCCCTGCCCGCCTCCAGCAGCCCCAGGAATAGTGCCAAAACGATCATACTGAGCACGTTTGTTAGGATCGCTTAAAACATCATAGGCCTCATTGAGTTCTTTAAAGCGATCTTCTGCGTCGGGTTCCTTATTAACGTCTGGATGAAGTTGACGAGCTTTTTTTCGAAATGCTTTTTTAATTTCATCATCGCTCGCAGTTTTATCTACGCCGAGAACTTCATAAAGATCATTTGCCATAACAAACTTTCACTTTCACTTTATAAATTTTGTAACACATTTTTAGCAGCACGAACTGCTTTAAATACCTGGGAATAATTCATACGGGTAGGTCCAATAATGGCTATTAAGCCACGCTGCTTACCTCCACCAAACTGAGAAGCAATCAAAGAAACACCCGAAAAAGCCTCTGAATCGTTTTCGTGTCCAATACGTACGAGTGGAGCTTCAGAATTAAACGCTTCATCGAATATATGGAGCAAAACGGCATCATCTTCAAGTTGCTCAAGAACAGGGAGAATGCGTGCAGATTCGCTGAACTCTGGCTGGCACAGCAAATGCGTCATGCCAAGAGAATGGGGTTTTTTAACGCTCTGGTCCTTCAAGCAATCCATGAGTTCAGATAAAACCAATTGAAACAGATCATCTTGAACACCATCCAATAGCGAAGAAACGTCATCTGACTTCGAAGAGAGAGACTTTCCAGCCAATAATCTGTTAAGCAAATCTTGCGTTTTAGCTATCTCTTCAGCGCTTTGAGTAGTTTTAGTTTCAATTTGACGATTAAAAACCTGACCATCATTAGTGACCACAACCAGCAACAATCGCTGAGGAGTAAGTTCAATAAGATTGACAACCTTAATATCAAAAGACAGTGAACACGGAGGAACAACTAATGTCATGCAATCGGTTAGACGAGCAAGGGCACGCGATGTTTTCTCCATAAGTTCATCAAGTTCCCCTGCACTTTCACGCAAGGCTTTAACGAGATTTTCGTCATCAAACTTCTCTCGTGCAAGAAGATCATCTACGAAGGCACGATAACCATAATCAGTTGGAATGCGTCCAGAAGAAGTATGAGGCTGAACCAAATACCCTTCTTCTTCGAGAGAAGAAAGCTCATTGCGTACGGTTGCAGAGCTAATGCCTAAATTATATCGCTCAACAAGGGTACGTGAACCAACAGGGAGTGCACGAGCGATGTACTCCTCGATAAGAACGCGTAAAACATTTTGTCGACGATCGGATAACAATAGGCACCTTTCTTCAGATCCATCCAAGCATTTTAGCAGTGTCTAACTAAGAGTGCTAACGTCTTCTTTCTTTGTCACACTCTTTCGACCAAACCTTTAACAAATGGTTACTTTAAGGAGCAAGATCAAGAATTCTGCCATACATACAATTCCCAAACAACCAGCCACTTTCTGTAGGACAAAACGCTGTGCCACTATCCCGAACGAAGCCATCCTGTTCAAGCTGCGCAAAAATATCTTTCACTTGGGGGATAATCTTGCATGCTGACGCTATCTTTTCATAGGAAACACCCTGGGTCATTCTCATAGCAAGCATAAGATCTTCCGCGGTGCGTTGTTTTTTATCAAGGCGTTCAATTTCTTGATTGTCCTGCTCTCGAATTCTTAGCTCATCATTTTGCTTCATACTAACCGCTCCCCTACCTAAACCAAGGTAAGGTTTTGCACTCCAGTATGCACTGTTATGCTTTGACTCATACCCGTCAAATGCATAATTAGCCACCTCGTAGCGATGCATGCCACGCGATAAAAGATAACGAGAAGCCGCAATCATCATGTCAGCACCACTATCTTCATCATAGTTGAGCGTTTGATCCATAAGTTCGTTCCAAAAAGGAGTTCCCTCTTCAATAGTCAAAGGGTACACACTGATATGCTTTACCCCTAAATCAACAGCAGTTTCTAAACTTTCCAAAAAATTTTCTTCTGTTTGACCTGGTATTCCACACATCAAATCAACACTTACATTTTCAAAGCGTTTTTGAGCAAGGCGAATTGCCTGCTTTGCCTTTTCGGCAGAATGAATACGACCAAGGGTTTTAAGCACCTTATCATCAAAAGATTGAACTCCCAATGACAGCCGTGTTACCCCAAGTGCAAAAAGATCTTTCACCATAGCTTCCGTCAAGCTATCCGGATTAGCCTCGAGCGTGCATTCGACCTCAGGCGTTAAGTGCATGAAGAGCGAAAGTGCATACACAAGCCGTGAAAGGTGCTTATTTCCAATATAGGAAGGAGTTCCGCCGCCAAGATAGACCGTTTTAATCGATGCGAGCAGACCATTTTTTGAAGCATTTCTAACACTCAATATAAGATCATCGATATATCGTTCGATTGCAGGGCTGTCCTCATCGATGGCTTCGGTTCTGAAATCACAGTACGCACACCGTTTCTTGCAAAATGGAATATGAATATAGAGAGCCTCGTAAGGATCAAATATCATTAGTGCTCCTCATTTAGACGAAGCGCACGTTCAAAAATTGCGCGGAAGTCATCGAGCGTAACAGCGGTAGTAATATCTCGTCTAAGTGCAGACGCCTCTTTTAAACCTCCAACATACCACATAGCATGTTTGCGCATGCGAACGATGGATTTTCCTTCACATGAGGCCAATAATTCTGCATGCCGAAGCGCTAGTGCCATGCGCTCTTCAATAGTGGGTTCAGGCGAAGATTTTCCAGTTTCTAATACCGAACGAATATCTCTAAAAATCCAAGGATTACCCTCTGCCGCACGACCAACCATAATTGCATCACAAGATGTTTCGTCTATCATGCGCTGTGCATCTTTTCCACAGGTGATGTCACCGTTGCCAATTACAGGAATATCGACGCTGCATTTCACACGAGAAATAACATCCCAATCAGCCCTACCACGATAAAACTGCTGCGCATATCTACCATGTACCGCAACAGCTGAAGCTCCTGCTGCTTCTGCCATTCGAGCAAATTCTGGGGCAATTTCATTGCCCTCTTCAAATCCTCTACGAAACTTAACGGTTAATGGAACCGATATGGCGTGAGACACAGCGGTAATAATGTTTGAAGCGAGGCTGAAGTCACGCATGAGAGCGGAACCATCACCTTTTCCCGCAATTTTCTTCGCCGGACATCCCATATTGATATCGACAGAAAAAAGTTTATCCCCAAGGGTTGATTCTACCCATCGTGCCTGAGCAGCCATGGTATCAGGCTCATGACCAAAAAGCTGAACAACAACCTTCTGCTCATTAGGAGCGAGGTTGATGAGATGTGTTGTTTTTTCATTAGCATAACTAAGCCCTTTAGCTGAAACCATTTCGGTATAGGTAAGCTGAGCACCCTGTTCGATGCAGAGCTGACGAAAAAATCTATCCGTCACGCCAGCCATAGGAGCAAGTATCACCTTATGGGAATCAAACAACATGAGAGCTATTCATCAACCTTGAGAATTGCCATAAATGCTTCTTGAGGAACTTCGACATTACCAATACTCTTCATGCGCTTTTTGCCCTTCTTTTGTTTTTCAAGAAGCTTCCTCTTTCGAGAAATGTCGCCGCCATAGCATTTAGCCAAGACGTCTTTTCGCATAGCGCGAACTGTCTGACGCGAAAGGACACGGGAGCCAACAGCAGCCTGAATTGGCACCTCAAACATTTGACGAGGAATAATCTCTTTCAGCTTTTCAGTAAGAACTCGACCGCGATCATAGGCCTTATCAGCATGAACAATAAAGGAAAGAGCATCAATAGGCTTTCCGGAAAGTAAAATATCAAGTTTTACTAACTTTGAGGTTTTGTATTCATCAAAGTCGTAATCAAGAGAAGCGTATCCTTTAGTTCTGCTCTTGAGCTGATCAAAATAATCCATAATGAGCTCAGATAAGGGTATCTCCCAAAGCATTTCAACGGTAGAAGTACTGAGGTAATTCATTGTCTTAAACGTACCGCGGCGCGCAACGGTAAGCTCCATAACAGCACCCACATAATCAGGTGGAATGAGAATTTTTGCTTTGAGGTAAGGTTCTTCAATATGATCTATTTTACTTGCATCAGGCATATCTTGAGGCGAGTGAAGTGAGATCATTTCTCCGTCTGTTTTAAACACGTGATATTCAACCGACGGAGCAGTTGCAAGCAAATCAAGATCAAACTCGCGTTCAAGGCGCTCCTTGATAACTTCCATATGCAAAAGACCCAAAAACCCCACACGAAAGCCAAAACCCAACGCATGGGAAGTTTCAGCCTCATAAATCAGAGCAGGGTCATTAAGTGAAAGCTTTTCGAGTGCGTCTTTAAGGTCTTCATACTGATCGCCATCAATAGGGAAAAGACCCGTATAAACCATGGGCTTTACATCGCGATATCCTGGTAAGGGTTCACTACAACCGCCTTTAGCGAGCGTTATCGTGTCGCCAACTTTTACCTGAGATGGGTCTTTTAAGCCTGTTACCAAGTAACCAACTTCACCTACTCCTAAAAGTTCAACAGGAACTTCAGTTGGTCTTCTAACACCTACTTCCTCAACTAGGGCTTCAGTGTTAGTTGCCATCATTTTGATTTTTTGACCCTTTTTCATCGAGCCATCAATGATGCGAACAAGAGCGACAACTCCACGATATGCATCAAAATATGAATCAAAAATCAACGCACTCAAAGGAGCATCGGGGTCTCCTTCGGGGTGAGGGATGTTGTATACGATAGATTCAAGCAAATCGTGAATCCCCTCCCCTGTTTTTCCGCTCGCTAAAACAGCATCATCGGCGGGGATAGCAAGACCATCTTCAATCTCTGCCCGCACTCTTTCTGGCTCCGCGGCAGGCAAATCAATCTTGTTAATAAGGGGGACTATTTCCAAATTAGCATTCATTGCCATCATGGCATTTGCAACCGTTTGAGCTTCGACGCCCTGTGTAGCATCCACAACAAGCACAGCACCTTCACAGGCCGCTAAGGAACGCGAAACCTCATAAGTAAAGTCAACATGACCCGGCGTATCAATAAGGTTGAAGTGGTAGATATTTCCATCATCGCAATGATAATCAACACGAACTGCCTGACTTTTGATGGTAATGCCTCGTTCGCGCTCGATATCCATCGAATCAAGAACCTGTTCTTTCATATCGCGCTTTGAAACAGTTTCTGTCATTTCAAGAATGCGATCAGACAACGTAGATTTGCCGTGATCAATATGAGCAATGATAGAAAAATTTCGAATATACTTTGGATCAAGAGTCATATAACGCTATGCTTCCCTACACTGATTCTTACAAGGTATCTACTATTGGACGAATTGAATCGTAATGATTATTCTATAAACCACCAGAAATAGTAACCTACTTACGGTGAACTTTAAGGAATTTACTAACAAATTATTTTGTTGGTCTACTCTGTTTGCTTATCATGTGATAAGATTCTAGGGCTTTCGTCTAGAAGTAATAACTATATGGAGGATAAAACGTGGCGAATATTAAGAGTCAAAAGAAGCGCATTATTACCAACGAAAAGGCACGCATGCGTAATCGTGCCGTTCGTTCTGAACTTAAAACTGCAACTCGCGTTGTTCGTGAAGCTGTTGAGGCAAACGATGGTGCAAAGGCATATGCTGCTGCTCTCGATGCCTGCCGTCTCCTTGACCGTGCAGTTACAAAGGGTGTAATTCATAAGCGCCAAGCAGCAAACCGCAAGAGCGGAATCATGAAGCTTGCAAACACGGTTGTTACTGCGGAAGACATTGCAGCTTACAAGCCTAAGGAAAAGAAAGCTCCTGCAGCTACTGGTTCCAAGAAGGCTGCTGCTAAAGCCGCACGCAAGGAGGCTATGGCTGCTGCATCTAAGGAAAAGGATAAGCGCCGCGCTAAGACTCAGAAGGAACAGGCTGCTGCCGCAAAGAAGAAGGCTGAAGAAGCTGCTGCCGCTGCTGCCGAAGAAGCATCTGAAGAGACTGCTGAATAGAGTTTCTTTGATCCTTACGGATCCATCGCATATCAAGAATAAAAAGGAGCAGTTTGCTCCTTTTTATTTTCTCTTACGATTTAGATAGATATAGAAATAAACATGTTTATTTCTTTTCAACCGCAATGAGCCATTCAAGAAAGACCGTATCGGCATCTTTGCCTGATTTCATCGATTGATCTGCATCTCGGGCAAGGCGAAGAGCAGTGATAAGCTCTTTGGAAGTGTAATTTCTAGCATAGGAACGAAGATTCCTTACTCTCCATTCAGGTATTTTGAGAACTTCAGGTAAACGCGCAGATTCACCCCGTTGTTCAAGTGCTTTGATCGTGATGAGCTCTCTAATACGCGTAACACACATGCTTAACAAGCGATAGGGAGAGCCGTCTTCTACTCTGCGAAGGAGCAAAAAGCTTCTCTCTAAATTACGAGCTGAAAATGCATTTACAAATTCCCATGACTTAATAGTTGAGGTTCTCGATACGAGAGCATATACCTCGCCCTCATTTACTGGATCACTTCCCCGATGCGCAAGGGCAACCTTTTTAATGTTACTATCTAACGCCACCGTGTTAGTTCCCACTAAATCAATAATTGCTGCAGAAGCTCCTTCAGTAAAAGCAACACCATGATTTAACGCCATAGAACGAACTGCCGAATTTAAATCTTTTCGAGCAAACGGAGCACAGCTGATAAAAGCGGTTTTTCCGAATTTTATTACAGCTTTATAGATGCGAGAGTTTTTTGCAACCGTTGTTGCTACAAGGGCTAATACGGTAGTCGAACAAGGTTCTTTTAAATACGAAATGATAGCTTCGGTATCGGCTTTTTTTAAGCGTTCAAATTTATCCACCTGAACAAGTCGAACATCGCTCGCAAACGGAAGGATATTACAAGCAATAACAATTTCTTCTCCCGTTGCAGTTTCTCCCGAAAAGAATTCAGAGTTAAACGATAAATCACCCATTTTTTCTAACCGTTTATGAAGGCGATCAAGAACTCGTTCTTTTTTTAACTCATCTTCACCCGCAATAAGATAGACAGGTAAAAGTGCTTTGCTATTTGATGAAGTATTTTCCATACGAACAGTTTACTTCATTGTTGCAGTGACGCTGACGTTCTCTGGGGTTATTCTACATACCACTTCCCCATCAATATCGGTTCTAAAAATGGTGCACCCAGATTGTTCAAGCAGCGAAAGAGTTTGACTATTAGGATGCCCATAGGAATTATGAGCTCCCACGCTGATTAACGCAATTTCTGGATTCAATGTTCGTGAGAGCTCTTCAGTAAGAGCGTTTTTAGATCCATGGTGTGAAACCTTATATAAGTCAATGTTGGTGAGGTGATATTGTTGCGCAAGATTTTGCTCAATATCTTTTTCTGCATCGCCTACAAATAAGGCAGTAAAAGGTTTTCCATCCGCTTGACTAAAGGTACTCGTAAGGAGGAAACAAAGACTATCTTCATTTCCTCCCTCCGTTATAACCTCAGGAGAAAGAATAGAAAGACGAAATTCTCCAAACGCAATTGTATTTCCAGCCCCGAGTTCCACAATATTTTCTTTTGAAACAAGTTTTTGCGACACAGCGCAAAGCTCTTTAGGGTTATCTTCCTTTGAAGCCAATGTCCCATTTGCAACAATAATTTTTTCTATACCCACAACGCCCTTAAGTGATTCCAAGGCACCACAATGATCATCATCTGGATGAGTGATAAGAACCGCATCGAGAGAAACAACGCCATTTTGCGCTAACCCTGCTAACAGTTTTGAGGGTTGATTTCCCGTATCGACAAGCATTGTCTTCTTCTCGCTTTTTAGTAAAAAAGCATCACCCTGCCCCACATCGAGCATTACGATTTCAGTTGAAGCGGGACGCAAGAACACTATGCCTGACAAAACCAGAATCCCTAAACAACTTGGGATTAAAATGCACCTTAGCGATATACGCGCCCAAAATATCCAAAAAACAGCGCATAAAACAAACACAGCGCAGTAAGCTATGACAAGATCAAGAGAAACTGGAATACAGGCAAAAGGAACCTGGGATAATCCATGCACCACCAAGCAAAAAAGGCGAGATATCGAGCGAATCATCAATACAAGAAACGGCCCAACTATGGGAACAAATGAAAAAACGAAAGCTATTATTCCTCCGGTACAGAGAACTGTCAAAAAAGGAGTTGCCACGACATTGGCAAAAGGAGCAACAAGGGAAAACTGTGAAAACACACTCGTCGTTATGGGAAAAGTTAAAAGTGTTGCCGCAAGCGTCATCACAATCGGATATACAACGCATTGAAACTTCCTGCTCGAAGGTAAAAGAGAAGAAAACAGCGGCATGAAAAGAACTATCCCTAACGTTGCAAGGAGCGACAGTGAAAACGAAAGAGAAAGCGCTGTACTCGGATCAAACCCAATAAATAAAACGATAATTACACCCAATGAGGACAATGCCGAAGATCGTCGCATCATTAAAGGAGCACAGAACGAAAGAAAGCTCATAACCACAGCGCGCAAGCAAGAGACAGGAAACCCAACGAAGAACAAATAGAACACAAGTATAAGTACATGCAAGAATACTTTTGTTCGTTTTGATAACGCTGTTTTATTGAGAAGGAAAGCAACGAACGATGAGATGATTACCAGATGGGCTCCTGATACAGCAACAAGATGAGCTAACCCACAAGCCTTAACTTCTTGATAGGAATCTGTTTGATACAGCCTACCTCGATCACCCATCAAAAGAGCTTTGAGGATGACATCAGAGTCTGATGTATACTTATCAAGCACATCCTGTGCATAACTTCGGATGAACATCACTAAAGAAAACGGAGAGGCACCTCTTTTGACAATCGTGAAAGAATCTATGTTCGCAACAGCTAAAACGTTCTTCTTCTGATAGGTTTCCTTGCTTTTATCAGAAGGGCCGCGAAAGCTCGTATAAGAGCTGATACTATCGCCATACGATAGGTTTACTTCCTCGTTAATATGCAGTTTTACTTTTATCGTTTCACCAGACAAAAGCTTGGTTGTAGCGTAATACGAGGTTCCCAAAGATGAAATGACAGGATCTTCACTGATTTCAAAGATGTATTCATGAGAGGATTCGGATAGCGCTTTTTCGCACTTGGTTAGGTATTCACCAGCCCCCGTGCCAACAACGACCACACCCGCAACAGCGAACAGAGAAACAAGTAGTATATAAGACTTTTTGTTTCGCCAGAAAACGATAAGCAGTACAGCAACTAACGCTACAGAAAGCCAACAGACAACAGCTAGCGTTGAGGCATCAAGACTCATTAAGGGAATGTAGAGCGCTGCAACAACCACCCAAAAAACTATGCCACCAAAAAGAAGCGGAGGAATTGAGGGGCGTGTTGTCCTCATGCGACTATCTACACGCAAATCTTATCCTTAAGTGATTCGTATTTTTTGTCTCCAATTCCTGATACGTTTTTCAGATCTTCAATCTTGGTAAATCTCCCTTGATTTTGTCTATAGTCAACAATTTTTTGTGCGGTTGCATCCCCTACACCATCAAGCGACTTGAGCTCACTGACCGATGCTGAGTTAATATTTACTTTTCCCGAAGACTGTGCCTTGGTATCTGAAGCCAGGCCAGTGTTCGTATCTTGTGTTTGTGTTGTCGAAACGACAAGATGCACTCCATCGCCTAGCTGTTCAGCAAGATTGATACTATCGAGATCTGCATCCTCTTTTAAGCCACCAGCAGCATCAATGGCATCTTTAACACGCGAACCTTCCGCCAATTCATATAAGCCAGGATTAACAACCGCTCCACCCACATGAACAAAGAGCGTTTTGGGTTTTAGCGAATCCGTATTGGTTTCCTCGTTGCCTGACGAATTGTTTTTCTCAATAACGAGTGCATTGTTATCATCAGACGAAAAACCATTCATAAAAAAGGAGGAAGCAGAATATACTGCAAAGCCTACGACAACAACCAAAATCAACATCAACCCTATCAACATAAAAGGGTTGATCGAAGAAAGATGCAGCTTGGATCTCAGGGAATCCACTTCATCAAGAAACGACATAAAAGAACCTCCTAGTAACACCCTAGAAGGTTCTTTTAATTATTGATTCAATTCTATTTAACTAAAATTTAGAAATAAGTTCACTAGTTTTTAATTAGTACAACATTTTTGCTTGGGTTTCTTGTATCCAGGGCAGTTATACGAGCGAACTTCTAGATGAGCCATTACTTCCTCGGTCCACTTCTCTATAGGTAAGTCTGCTTCAATTCGCAGAACCTCTTCAAGATTTGCATGCGTTTCTGGACTGCGCGGCATAAAGAGCGTACAGCAATCAGGTGCATCTTGAGAAGAAATATCAAAGGTTCCTAGTTTTTGGGCATCTTTGATTATTTCGATCTTATCGCTGCCAATAAGAGGACGAAAAACGGGAAGCGAAACAACTTCATTAGTCACCTGGATATTTTCAAGTGTTTGAGAGGCAACCTGGCCAAGGCTTTCGCCTGTTACCAGTGCTTTAGCTCCTTCCATCTTTGCAACACGATCGGCAATTCTATACATAAAACGTCGATACATGATGATGCGAAGTGAAGGCGGAACTAGACTGGCGATTTCACGCTGATACTCCCCGATAGGTGCTATGAAAAGCTTAGCGAAACATCCTGTTTTTTCAAGAACATGAGCAATGTCATCACAGAGATATTCGCTTGTATCAATAGTTTCAGGACGACCCGAGAAATGAATACCAACACATACCGCACCACGACGCGCAAGACGCCACGTAGCTACAGGAGAATCAATACCGGAAGAAATAAGACACATAACTTTTCCGGCTGTACCAACAGGCAAGCCTCCCACGCCTACAAGGCTGCGAGCATAAATATAGGTGTGGCCCTGAATAACCTCAACCCTAACTTCAACGTCAGGGTTTTTCATCTTTACTTTTTTCTCGGGAAAAGCTCGACAAAGAGCAGCACCAACCAATTGATTAAGCTGCATAGAGTCAGTCGTAAAATCAGTATGGTTACGACGGGCAGATACTTTGAAGGTTTCAAACTCCGATACATCTTGTAGAGCCTTAATCGCAACCTCATACATTATTTCAAGGTCTTGGCTGCATTTATAACCACAAGAAATGCGAGCAACTCCAGGAATGCCAGCAATGCGGTCCTGCACGTCACAGGCCTGTTCATAGGTAGCATCTTCGTTAATAAAAACGCACAAACGACCTGAAATACGCTTAATACCCTCTATGGGGCAATCACTCAAAAGCGCCTTGAGATTAGATACAAGGCGCTTTTCAAAAAACGATCTATTGTGACCCTTTAGGCCGATTTCATGATAATGAACAAGGCAAACACGAACTAAATTCATTTATTACCTAGCAAATACTTAATGGTTGTGAATATCGATAGTGTCTGGACTGTAAGAAACATCGCCATTAGCAATTTCCTCAAACGCCAGGCTTAAAGGACGACGATTTGCAACACGCGCAATATCAACCGCAGACTGAAGCTGGATAGCACGATTACGCTGGCCACGCATCATTTCATTGATGTCTTGAGCTCGCTTTGAGGCAAGTGCACAAAGAAGAAAACGATCGTTATCAGTTTTGTCTAAAAGAACATCGATTTTTGGTTCAATAATACTCATGTACGTTATTCCTTCTTACGTTCAGCAAAAGAATTAACTATGGCAATCAACTCATTTGCCGCTTGATCTAAATCATCATTTACGAGTTGAATATCATACTCCATTTTTTGCGAAAGCTCCAGATGAGCAGTTTGCATTCTTTTAACTATCACATCTTCAGATTCTGTGCCGCGACCTCGTAACCTTCGCTCAAGCTCTCCTATTGAAGGTGGCTCAATAAAAATAAGGTGTGCATCAGGCATTTTTTCTCGAACCTGAAGAGCTCCTTGAACATCAATCTCAAGAATGACCTGATCACCTGCTTGAATATGATCTTCAACTGCACTACGCAGGGTACCATAGTAATTGCCGTGAACCAATGCCCATTCAAGAAACCCATCGTCACTGATCAAGTGCTTAAATGCACTTTCATCAAGAAAGAAATAATGAATACCGTCGATTTCACCATTGCGCGGTTTTCTTGTCGTTGCAGAAACCGACAACCACGCATCTGAAACACTTTGCAATAAACGAGCCACCAGTGTACCTTTGCCGGCACCTGATGGCCCTGAAACGATAAATAAATTGCCGTATCGCTTAGAATTAGCCAAGTCTCTCCAACAACGCTTTCTGTTGACGTTCACCCAAACCCTTAAGACGACGAGATTCGGCAATCTCAAGCTCTTTCATGATTTTCTCAGCTTTAGCTTTGCCGTAACCAGGTAACGTTTCGATAAGAGTGGATACCTTCATGCGTCCAACCACAGGATCATCCTTCATGGTAAGAACTTTTTCGAGAGTCATTTTACCGCTTTTCAACTCTTCGCGAACCTCTGCTCTCCTTGAACGAGCAGCTTTTGCCTTTTCAAGGGCAGCTTGACGTTCTTCAGGGGTAAGCTGTGGTACAGGCATTTGAGTCTCCTTCACTATGTACGCTGTTCTTTTTGACATACCAAAATTGTCTTGATTTAGTATCACACCACTTTACAAAAAAATGAAATAAATTTCCACATGTTTCATAAATTGTCCTAATGAGTCAATAAAAGAAAAATCCCTGTTTGAACAGGGATTTTGGTTGTTTTATTAGAAAATATCTGAAAAAAACTTCAAAAAAATGGCAATTTTTTCAATACCCACTTGAAAAATATAAGCGCAGCTTAAATGATGCTACAAATATACCGAAATGGTCTTGCCATTATTGACTTAGTACGACAAAAGAGAATAGGTTGCAACGCCGCTTTCCTGAGCGTCAACAAAAGAAAACAATGAGGTTACGCCAATAACTTTTGCTTCTCGTTTTTCAATTTCAGTAACGAGAGCCGCAATCTCAGAATCATCGTCTAAAACATCATCAACAATCAAAACCTTGTTGCCTTTAACAACATCTGAGCCATTAAGGAAGGAAACCTTTCCATCGGTAACTTCTGCAGAAACAAAGCGAGCCCATGCCGCCGTTGCAACTGAATAAGCAAAGAGCATTTCATCGTTATGCAAACAAAGAATAGTATCGAGCTTCGTGTCGTTAGGAAGCTGTTGCAGAAGCTCTACTGCAAGACGATTAGTAACAATAGGATCTTCCAAAAGCTTCATGGAATTAATAACAGGCTTATCACAACCATCCTCGTTTAGGCAGCCTGTCTTAGTTAAAATTTCAACAATTTCTTCCTGTTTCATTCCTTATAGTCCTTTCACAATTTCATCAAAAGCGGCGCGAGGATCACTGGCGCCAGTAACGGGACGTCCAATAACAATATGAGATGCTCCCTGGTCAAATGCTTCTTTCGGCGTCATTACGCGACTCTGATCATCGAGACTTGCTCCAGTAGGGCGAACGCCTGGAGTAACAATAAAAGCATCGGAACCCAGCAACTCACGAAGCATGTTTGCTTCGTGAGGAGAAGCAACTACGCCTGTTAGACATGCTTCTTGAGCCTGCAGAGCCAATCGGCGTATTTGATCGATTATTTCCCCAGAAACACCCGTAGCATTCAGTGTTTCTTTATTCATGCTTGTTAAAACAGTGACAGCTAACGTAATAGGGTTATTCCCCTGAGCTGCGTCATCGACACCCTTTTTGGCGGCCTTCATCATTTCGACTCCGCCGATCGCATGCATGGTGACCATATCGGCTCCAGCAGAAATTGCAGAGCGAGCAGCGCCTTCTACCTGATGAGGAATGTCATGAAATTTAAGATCGAGAAAAACATTAAAGCCTCGATCTTTAAGTTCCTTAACAATAGCTGGACCCTCTTGATAAAACAATGTCATACCAACCTTAACCCATTTAGCATGACCTGAAAGCATGTCCGCCAATTCGAACGCACGCTTTTTATCGCAATCAAAAGCAACAATTACTCTATCGCTACGTGGTTCACTATTGAAATTTAGCACTCGAGAGCTCCTATCAACTCATGTACGTCTTCAACGCCCATTTCTTCACAATAGGAAATGATACCCTGTAAAACCTCAATAGAGGCACAGGGGTTAATAAAGTTTGCAGTTCCTACAGCAACTGCCGTTGCTCCAGCGAGCATAAATTCTATCGCGTCAAGGCCAGACGTAATTCCCCCCATTCCTAAAATAGGAATGAAAACAGACTGATAAGTCTGCCAAACCATGCGAAGAGCGATAGGCTTAACCGCAGGTCCTGACATTCCTCCTACAACGCGAGCTAAGAGCGGTTTGCGCGTATAAGGATCAATTGCCATACCAAGCGGAGTATTGATCAAAGAAATAGCATCGGCTCCCGCTGCTTCAACTGCTTTAGCAATTTCAGTAACGTCAGTAACGTTTGGAGTAAGCTTCACGATCAAAGGACGCTTAGTTGCTTCTCTACAAGCCTGCGTAACTTTTCCAGCAAGCACTGGATCAGTACCTAAAGCGGCTCCACCACTATCAACATTAGGACAGGAAATATTGATTTCGTAGGCATCAGCTAAGCTTGATTCTTCTAACGCTTCAACTACTGAAACGTATTCTTCAGTGCTATGCCCTGAAACATTAACAATGATAGTTGCGTTGTTCTCTTTCAGCCAAGGAAGATCACGATTGATAAGCGTTTGAACTCCCGGATTTTGCAAACCAATAGAATTGAGCATTCCAGAGGGAGTTTCAGCAATACGAGGAGTGGCATTACCCGTCCATCCATGTAAAGATACGCCCTTTGTAGTTACCGCACCCAATTTGGAAACATCGACGAAATCAGAATACTCCTGGCCTGAAGCAAACGTTCCAGAACAGGTGGTAACAGGGTTTTTCATGCACAAACCACCCAGATTAATTTGAGTCTTAACCGTCATTCCCAAATCACCTCACGTGCATCAAAAACTGGCCCATCGACGCAAGCTCTTTTATTTCCCTCAGAAGTGGCAACCACACAAGAAAGGCAGGCTCCAATACCGCATGCCATCCTTTTTTCCAAGGAAATTGCAGTGGGAACTTGAGCATCTAGACACATTTGCGAAACGATTTTCATCATGGGTTCAGGACCACAACATGCAACATAATTCGGCTTGTTACTATGCAGCTCACTCACAACTAAATCAGTACAGAAACCTTTATGACCTAAGGTTCCGTCGTCAGTAGCTATATGAATGTGACCGTCCAAGAGTGTTTTATAGGAATCAAGAACCACAAGCGCATCTTTAGTTTGAGCCCCAAGGATAACTTCAACATCAAATCCAGCATTGAGAAGATCTTGCGCATGCATGAACAAAGGCGCACCTCCAACACCACCGGCCACGAGAAGAGCTTTTTTTGGCTCCTGCGCCGGAATACGCCAACCATGACCGATTGGACCCATAAGATCAAGTTCATCCCCCTTTTTCAACTGAGTAAGACGGAGAGAACCATGACCAACAACCTGATACAAAATAACCAAAGAGGAGGTATCACTATTCACATAAAAGACCGAAAAAGGACGGCGTAAAATATGATCTTCCATGCCAGGAATCTTAACGTGAACGAACTGACCTGCTGCAATATTGAGAGGAATATCTTCAACAGCGATTTCAATCAAATAGAGCGTATCGGTACATGCTTTGTTCGATAGTACCGTGCCCTTTCTTTGTAAAACTTTTGCCATTGTTACTCCTTGCTTTCTTTCCATTGATCAAGATCCTGCAGAGCAATAACGGAAGGACTTTGACTCTGAAGGGTTTCGATTGCAGATACGAAAGCTTGAGCACCTGCAAGCGTAGTAACATAGCACAAATTATGTCGCACTGCCAAAGTACGAAGATGATACCCATCAGGACGGGTATCCTGGCCGAAAGGCGTATTGATAACCAAATCGATCTTCCCACCATTGATCATTGAACCAATATTAGGCTCGGGCTCGCTCACACGACCAATCTTTTCGCAAGGAATATTTGCAGCCGTCAAGGCACGAGCCGTGCCTTCAGTTGAGACCAGCGTAAAGCCCATACGTACCAAATCGCGTGCTAAAGGAATAATTGCGCGCTTGTCACGATCGCAAACCGAAATAAAGCAAGTTCCCGATACTGGAAGATCAGTTGAAACGGCAGCTTGTGTCTTTGCATAAGCAGTTGGGAAGTTGTAGGCGATACCCATAACCTCACCCGTTGATTTCATTTCAGGACCAAGAATTACATCAGTTCCTGGGAAACGACCGAAAGGCATTACCGCTTCCTTAACGCAGTAATGGGCCTGTCGGCGCTCATCGTCAGGCAAACCAAAGGATGCGATTTTCTCCCCTGCCATAATGCGAGCAGCCAACTTAGCCAGTGGAACACCAGTAGCTTTCGAGACAAAAGGAACGGTTCTTGAAGCACGTGGGTTAGCTTCAATTACATAAACTACCATGTCCTTGATGGCAAATTGAATGTTGATCAAGCCCACAACACCGAGACGCAGTGCAAGACGTCGCGTAATGGAACGAAGCTGGCTGACTTGAGCCTCGGAAAGGGTGAAGGGAGGAATGCAACAAGCAGAGTCGCCCGAATGAACGCCTGCCTCTTCGATATGCTCCAATACCCCTCCGATGTAAACCTCATCACCGTCACAAAGGGCGTCGACATCGCATTCGATAGCTCCTTCAAGAAAACGATCGAGATACACTGGATGATCAGGTGTAATACGAGCAGCCTCGGCCATGTATTTTTCAAGATACTTAGCATCGTAGGCAATTACCATTCCACGCCCGCCAAGAACATAGCTCGGACGAACGAGTAGTGGGAAACCAATACGATCGGCAACCTGACAGGCTTCCTCAAACGAGGAAGCCATGCCGGCAGCGGGATACACGATAGAAAGTTCGTCAAGTATTTCAGAAAAACGATCGCGATCTTCTGCAAGATCGATAGCAGAAGGCTTCGTTCCCATAATATGAACACCCGCCTCCTCCAAAGCGCGCGCAAGCTTAAGAGGGGTTTGTCCGCCAAGGGTTACCACTACTCCGTCAGGGTGTTCAACATCAACAATATCCATAACATCTTCGAAGGTTAGAGGCTCGAAGTACAGACGATCGGACGTGTCATAGTCGGTTGAAACGGTTTCTGGATTGCAATTAACCATAATGGTTTCAAAGCCAGCCTCACGCAGAGCATAACTTGCATGAACACAACAATAGTCAAACTCAATACCCTGACCAATACGGTTAGGGCCGGCACCCAGAATCATTGCGCGCTTTTTAGAAGCTGGCTTAATCTCGCTCGTTCCTATTTCGTAGGTTTTATAGTGATATTCTGTTTCGCTCTTAAATTCGGCAGCACAGGTATCAACCGTCTTAAAAACAGGAATTACACCGAGTTCTTTACGATAGGCCCTAACCGAAAGTTCATCAGAATTGCACAGGTAAGCAATTTGTTCATCAGAAATTCCGTACTGCTTAGCACACAGCATATCTTGAGCGGAAAGATCAGAAAGCGTGCGCTGTCTGAGCGACTGTTCAACCATAATAACGTCACAAATACGAGACAAAAACCAAGGGTCAATCTTTGATGCAGCATGAACCTCATCAACAGACCAACCACGACGAAACGCCTCCGCAAGATAGAAAATACGATCTTCAGTAGGAAGAGCAACGAACTCATCAAAACGGCTCTCATCGAAATCGTCTTTACCATCGCCACCTAAACCCATACGTCCGTTTTCGAGTGAACGCATAGCTTTCCCGAGCGACTCTTCGAAGGTACGACCAATAGCCATGATTTCGCCAACAGCTTTCATACGCGTAGAAAGCGTGGTGTCGGTACCTTTAAATTTCTCAAAGGCAAAACGAGGAACTTTGACAACACAGTAATCAATTGATGGCTCAAAACAAGCAGGAGTAGCTTTGGTGATGTCATTGGTGATTTCGTCAAGCGTATAACCAACTGCAAGCTTTGCGGCAGCCTTAGCAATAGGAAAGCCCGTAGCTTTTGAAGCGAGTGCTGATGAGCGAGAAACACGTGGATTCATCTCAATGATAATCAGGCGTCCATCTTTAGGATTAAGCGCAAACTGAACATTGGAACCACCTGTTTCAACGCCAATCTTTTCAAGAATTGCCAAAGACGCAACACGCATACGTTGATATTCCACATCGGAAAGCGTCTGAGCAGGTGCTACCGTAATAGAATCTCCAGTGTGAACACCCATAGGGTCAAAATTTTCAATAGAGCAAATAATGATGCCATTACCCGCTTTATCGCGCATGACCTCCATCTCATATTCTTTCCAGCCCTCGATGCTCTCTTCAACCAGCACTTCAGAAACAGGGGAAAGCTCCAACCCTTGAGAAACAATTAAGCGAAGTTCCTCTTCGGTGTGTGCAATACCGCCACCAGCACCACCAAGGGTAAAAGAAGGGCGTAAAACAAGCGGATAACCCATGCGTTCAGCCAAAGAAAGAGCATCCTCGACCGAATAGGCATATCCACTGCGAGCAACTTCAAGGCCAATTTCTGCCATTGCTTCGTTGAACTGCTTTCGGTCTTCTCCGCGTTCAATAGCGGCAAGATCGCAGCCAATCATCTCAACGCCATACTTATCAAGGACGCCAGCCTTAGCAAGCTCTACGGCAGTGTTAAGACCCGTTTGTCCACCAAGAGTTGGCAAGAGCGCATCAGGACGTTCTTTTTCGATTACCTTTTCAACGTATTCAAGAGTAATGGGTTCAACATAGGTTCTATCAACCAACTCAGGGTCGGTCATGATGGTGGCAGGATTAGAGTTAACAAGGATTACCTCGTAACCATCCTCTTTTAAAACCTTGCACGCCTGAGCTCCTGAATAGTCGAATTCACAAGCCTGACCAATAACGATAGGACCAGAACCAATAACCAGAATTCGTTTAATATCAGTTCTTTTAGGCACGATTGCCCCCTTCTGCTTCACCAAAAACCCATCCCGCAAGACGGTCTTTCGCAATATCGATATCGAGATAATCTACGTTTCCATCCATCAGCTTAGTAAACGCAGTGAATAAATAATGGGAATCAGTTGGTCCGGGGTTTGCCTCAGGATGATATTGAACCGAGAAAACAGGCTGATCTAAAAATGCAATTCCTTCTGCAGTGCCATCATTGAGGTTTACATGTGTCAGTTGAATTCGACCAAACTTTTCATTTTGAACAACAGGAGCAATTCCCGCTTTAGCCCAAAACCGAAGATCGGTGTGATGGCTTTCCTCTCCACCAGAAAGCGCAGGAATCAAAGGTCCCAACGAATCAAACAATAAGCCGAATCCGTGATTCTGTGCTGTAATCTCAACGCGCTGTGTACGTAAATTCATAACGGGCTGATTTCCGCCACGGTGGCCAAACTTGAGTTTTTCCATCTTTGCACCACTCGCAAGTGAAATCATCTGATGTCCTAAGCAAATACCAAACAAGGGAACTTTGCCAATCAGCTTTTCAACCTGAGAGAACGTTTCAGAAACGGCGCCAGGATCCCCTGGACCGTTACTCAAAAAGACCCCATCGGGATTAAGCGCCAAAACCTCTTCAGCAGGGGTATCCCAAGGAACAACCGTGAGTTTACAGCCCACGCGAATAAGACCCTGAAGAATGGATTTTTTTACGCCACAATCGTAGGCTACAACGTTATAACGGGTCCTATCGGGGGAAGCAATCACAAAAGAATGACTTGCAGGAAGTTCGTTAAACTCTTCCTTTACTTCACGACTAACCGTTTTTGCAAGGTTGATACCAACGATTGATTCAGAATTCCTTACCTTGGTCAAAAGACTTTCCGTATCTAGGTCAATGGTAGAAATAACGCCCCGCTGAGCGCCATTATCTCTAATGTGACTTGTAAGCGTTCGTGTATCGACACCCGCCAACGTAACGACTCCTCGTGAAGAGAGAAAGTCAGGAAGAGAAACACTTGAACGCCAATTTGAAGGAGTGAAACACATTTCATGTACGATCAAGCCACGAAGAGCAAGTTCGTCTGATTGAAGATCGTCCAGATTAACGCCATAGTTGCCAATCTGCGGATACGTCATCGTGATAATTTGACCCGCATAGGACGGATCAGAAATCACTTCAAGGTAGCCTTCAAGTGACGTATTGAAACAGACTTCACCAAAAACTTCTCCCTCTGCACCACAGGAATATCCTTCTAGAACGAGACCATCTTCTAAAACGAGCTTTGCAGGTTTTAACCCTGCTTTACTCGTATTCTCAAGCAAAGAACTAATCAACAACACGACCTTCTTTCATGGTAAGAGAACCTCCGACAAAAACATCAGTAGCTCGTCCAACTAAATCAAAGCCCAAAAAACCGCTATTTTTTGCCTTAGAGTACATATCATCTGCACTTACAGTCCAAACAAGTTCAGGGTCAAAGATGGTTAAATCGGCACAAGATCCAACCTTTAAAGAAAGAGGATCTAGGCCAAGAATTTCGCGTGGCGCAATCGCCATCAACTCAACCATTCGTTCATACGAAATAAAGCCGGGACGAACAAGATAGGTAAGAATCACACCGAGTGAAGTTTCAAGACCCGTCATACCAAAAGGAGCAAGTTCGAATTCGCGCTCTTTTTCGTGAGCAGCATGAGGAGCATGATCTGTTACCACGCAATCAATCGTGCCATCGGCTACCGCAGCGATGAGAACTTCATTGTCTTCTTTAGTTCTCAGCGGTGGATTCATCTTCAAGTTCGTGTCATATGACTCAGTAATATCATCTTCATTAAGAACCAAATGATGAGGTGTTACCTCGCAGGTAACACGAACACCACGCTGTTTTCCTTCACGAACAAGCTCAACGCCACGTGCAGTGGTTATATGCTGAATATGAACGGGACAACCCGTAAGCTCCGACAGAGCAATGTCCCGCTGAATCTGAAGTTCTTCTCCTGTCGAAGGCCAACCAGCCATGCCTAGGCGGGTTGAAACTACTCCTTCATTAACCTGGCCAAGACCAACCAATGACTCATCTTGGCAATGAGACATAACAACTTTGTTGAACATCTTTGCATAATCCATGACGCGACGCATCATGCCAGAATCCTGAACACCGCGACCGTCATCGGTGAAAGCAACAACCCCATGAGAAACCATATCTCCCATTTCAGAAAGAGATTCACCCTTCAAGCCTTTAGTGCAAGAGCCACTTGGATAAACGCGGCAATGATGAGCTTTTTCTGCTTGCTCTAAAACAAAATCTACCACAGAAGCATTGTCGGTAGTAGGAGTGGTGTTAGGCATGGAACAAACTCCAACAAAACCACCGTGTGCTGCTGCGGCTGTGCCCGTAGCAATAGTTTCTTTATGTTCCCCACCCGGCTCACGAAGATGAACGTGAATATCTATCAAACCCGGAACACAGATACACCCAGTTCTATCAAGAATCTCGGCGTCGTCATCTATAACATTTGTGCCAATAGCAGCAATAACCCCATTTTCGATGAGAACATCAGACACTTCATCAAGCCCAAGAGAGGGATCGATAAGGCGTACGTTTTTAACGAGCTGTTTCATCAGAGGCACCTCCTAATAAAAGATAAATAAGAGCCATTCGAACACAAACACCCGAAAAAACCTGGTCAACAATAACCGACTGAGAGCAATCAGCCATATAACTATCAAGCTCAACACCACGGTTAATAGGGCCAGGATGACAAATGATCGCATCAGATTTCATATGTGAAGAACGCTCTTCTGTCAGACCATAAAGAAGATGGTATTCGCGCAAACTCGGGAAAGGAGCACCTTCTAAACGTTCCATTTGGATACGAAGCATGTAGACAACATCAAGCTGAGGTAAAACCTCATCAAAATACGGAGTTGTCTCATCTGCACCTAAGACATCAGGACGTGCAGGCAAAAGTGTAGCAGGAGCAATGAGTGTTACCGTTGCACCCATTTTTTTCAACGCAGGAACAAGCGAACCACACACGCGCGAATGAGCAATATCACCCACAATCCCAACATTAAGACCCTCAAAAGAGCCTTTATTTTTCCAAATGGTATATAAATCTAAGAGAGCCTGAGTAGGATGCTGATGTTTTCCGTCGCCCGCATCAATGACTGAAGCGTTGGTATGCTGAGAAACCAAATAAGGGGAGCCAGCACATTTATGGCGAACGATAAACATGTCAACCTTCATGGAATTGAGCGTTTTTACCGTATCAACTAAACTCTCACCTTTTACAGTGGATGATGCGGAGCCTCCCGCATTGAGCGAATCACATGATAGGCGTTTTTCTGCAAGCTCAAATGAACCCCTCGTACGAGTGGAAGGTTCAAGAAAAAGATTACAGACTGTTTTTCCTCGAAGTGTCGGAAGTTTTTTTATCGGTCGTTCGTTTACTTCTTCAAACATTTGCGCCTGATTAAGTACGATTTCGATGTCTTCCCGAGAAAGATCATCGATTGATAACAGATGCTTGTGATTAAACATTCGCACCCCCTAAAGGAGCAGAACCAACATGCTGGCCAGGTTGAACTTGAGAAATCTTGACGGCTGATTCCCCATCAACTTCCTCCAAAAATAAGCGCACGCTTTCACTTGAAGAAGAGGGAACGTTTTTCCCCACGAAATCAGCTCTAATAGGGAGTTCACGATGCCCACGATCAACAAGCGTGGCAAGCTGGATTTTAGAAGGTCTGCCAAAATCCATCAACGCATCGAGAGCAGCCCTGATGGTTCGTCCGGTATACAAAACATCGTCTACCAAAACGATAGTTTTCCCTTCGAGGGAAAAAAGAATATTTGTGCCTTGAAGTTGAGGAGAGAGATGAAGGACCGAATCATCTCTATAGAAACTAATATCCAAAGAACCGACAGGAACAGAAACCCCTTCGATCTCTTTTATGATCGAAGCAAGTCGATGGGCGAGAATGTCTCCTCGGGTAACAATTCCTACAAGAGCGAGATTTTCACACCCTTTATTATGCTCAAGAATTTCATGAGCAATTCTTACCAGCGTTCTTTGGATTTCACCTGCTTCCATTACTACAGATTCGTTGTTTGCAGTTTTTGTCATACACACTCCTTACGGTATTGCCGAAGTGCGTACAGTAGAAGCCGCTACGCTCACGTGAGCTCTGTCTGTAAAAAAACCCCAGACAGAGAGGGGCATCAGTTTGCCCATCGAACAATGATAGGCATATGTTGCGCCTTATCGGTCTCTCTGTACCGCCATTAAAGGACGGTTTTATTATATGCCTGAAAACAAGCCTGTCCACCGAAAATGAAGTTTTCGTAACAGAAGTTAACAATCGAAATTCTTTAGCGCACACGTGTTAACACTGCAGCAAAATGAATATCCGATCCGTGCCCCGAAATAGGCGATTTAAAGAATCCCCGTCCCTTTTCTGTAAGGGGAAGAATTTCAAAGCGAGAACCCTCAGAACTGCCGAGAAATCTCTTAATCACCTTGTCGTTTTCTTCTTCAAAACACGTGCAGGTAGCATAGGTGATTCTTCCTCCCCGAGATACTTTCTTAGATGCCTCTCTGAGCATCTTAAGGCCAATACCCGCAAGCGAAGAAACGTCTTCCGGCTTCAAACGCCAACGAATTTCAGGATGACGCCTTAAAGTACCCACACCGGAACAGGGCGCATCAATAAAGATCGCATCATAAGAATCGTCCTCAATTGTAGAAAGGCTTGTTGCGTTAAGAACATACTGTTTATTAACCTGAACATGAGCACGCTCTGTACGGGATGCTAGCTCGTGATTCTTTTTAGGGCTGATCTCTATAGTATCAAGACACATTTGCTTACCGTAACGAGCACGTGCAGCTGTTTGCAGCATGAGCGTTTTAGTGCCCCGCCCCGCACCAATCTCTAGGAAACGCCGAGGTTCTTCAGCAGGCAGCGCCAATTGAGCAACCGTCTGAGCAGAAAGATCGCTCATAACAAGAGCCCCCTCCTGAACTAGACGATCCACCGCGACATCGCCAGCTTGAGAACGATTAGCAAAAACAAAACTCAAAAAATCAGGCTTACCGCACAAAATAGGAACAGGAAGAAGCCGAATACCTCTTCCATGCAAGAGTTCAATTGTTTTTTTAGTATCCACTCGACAGGCGTTAACCATCATATAGAGGGGCGCGGGTTCGTTTGCCTCTTTCATAATGCTAAGTGCGTTGCGTTTTCCTAGGTCTTTCTTTAAGCGCTGACCTAGCCACAAAGGAAAACCCTGTTCATAGATGGCAACATCGAAGTTTTCTTCGCTATCACCAAAGGGAAAACCAATTTGTAAATCAGAAAGACGTCTCAGGGCATAATTAGCGAGCCCCGTTGCGTGAGAAGAAACATAGCGTACGAGTTCCACACCCTGGTCAACGGCCGCATGTGAACTTTTCTTCAAAAAGAACAGTTCATACGTCGAAATACGAAGAGCGATACGAACATCCATTTTAATATCACGAGGAGAAGAAAGGACTCGGTTGATAAGCTCATCTAAAACGCCGACGGTACCCGTTGTACCAACGCTCAACAAACGCGAAAAGGCCTTTTCTTCTGGTTTTAGGTTTTTGCCTTCCATTACCCGATCGAACGCTTGAGATACAAAAAGGGATTTATCCATAGCAAGCTTAAGTGTTTCAAAAGCACAAATACGAGCGGGTGTTGCGAGTGACTTTGCAGTACGAGGTCTGAAGTGATTGTTAGGCATTATACGCCCGCCAATCTGCTCCATCTTTCTTTATCCCTTGAATGCCAGCAGCAAAAGAACGAGCATCCATCGTTGATTTACCATCGGGTTTCAACTCAAGGATTTCAAGGATACCTTCAGAGAAACCTAAGAAAAGGCGCTTGGCCACAAACGCTACCCGTCCTTCTTCTAATGACAAAGAAAGCTGTTCTTTGTCATTAAACAAGTCAGCCCGCACAAGGGTTATTGACTTGCCGGCAATAGCGCATCGAGAAGGATGACTTACACTTGATGCCCGAACCTTCTGTAAGGCTTCTTGCGCCGTATGACCGGGAGCAATGTTAAGCTCTCCTTTTTCGATTTTATGAGCATAAGTCACCTGTTCTTCGTTTTGTTTAGTCCAACTGTCAACACCTTGCTCAATTTGAGAAAGCGCGACCAAAAGTGCACTAGCGCCCAATTCGGCAAGTTCAGCAGTTAAATGCTCAGAATCTAGCTCGCCAATTTCGAGCGAACGAGAAATACAATAATCCCCCGTGTCGAGCCCTTCTTCCATACGCATGACACAAACTCCCGCTTCTTCGTCTCCAGCTAAAATTGCACGTTCAATTGGAGCGGCACCACGCCAGCGTGGAAGAAGCGAAGCATGAACGTTAATGCAACCATACTTAGGAATGGAAAGAACCTCTGAAGGAAGGATAGCTCCATAAGCAGCAACACAGATAACGTCAGGATTTAGCTCCTTCAAAAGTTCTTTGGGTTCTTCCTGCTTAAAGGAAGAATATTCATACACAGGAAGAATATGTTTTCGCGCAATTTCTTTTACGGGAGATGCAACAAGTTTCTTCCCTCTACCCCTAACAGCATCGGGACGAGTAAAAACACCAACTACCTCATGTTGGGACACAAGGTAATCAAGAATGGTTGCCGCAAAAGCAGGAGTTCCCATAAAAACAATTCGCACAGAAATCACCCTCTACGCTCTATTGCATCTGTCCTGGCTTAGCACCACGGGCAAGAGCAGCTTGATAGTCTTGAAGAGCCTTCATACGATCAAGAGGAGAGCACGACTCAAAGAGTGTTTTTCCGTCAAGGTGATCAATTTCGTGCTGCAAACAACGTCCAAGCAAGCCATCGCTTTCTATTTCACATTCCCTACCTCGTAAGTCAAAGTAGCGAACATGCGCAATGGGCTGACGCGTAATAGGAACACCAACCCCCGGACATGAAAGACAGCCTTCAATATCAGTTACCGGATCGCCTTTCAGTTCAATTATTTCTGGATTAACCAGATATATTGGATCGGGCGCAGCTTCAGGATCGTTGCAGTCAACCACAATAAGTCGCTTTTGAATACCAACCTGCGGAGCCGCTAGACCACAACCATAGTTTGCATACATGGTGGCAACCATCTCCTCAGCCAAAGCAATCAAAGCAGGATCACCTACTTCGCAAGGTTCACAAACAGCTCTTAGGATAGGATCAGGAGATAAAACAATGCGCATAGTTTTCATATCATCACACCTAACACGGTACTTTTCATTTAAACAGCCTTGAGTATAACAAGTTCTTATAGCTTTTGTTGATTGGGCAGCAATTATGTATGTCTAGCTCTTAACTGGTTTACTTCGTTTTGTAAAGCAACAATAGATTGAAACAAGAAGTCTTTCTCCTCAGAAGATGAGGCATCGAGTGTGCTCAGATGTTCCTTCATTCCCAAAATTGCCTCTTCCAAATCACCGATAGCAAGTTCATCTGCAAGAAAAGTAAGCGAGCTATGGGCAGATGTCACTCCCTGCGTAACCGAAGAGGTTAGGACCTTTTCGGCATATGGACAGAGCGTTTGGGCACGCGAAATAACCTCCGCTACTGTAGGAGAAATACCAGAAGCCATGATATCCATAAGTGCATCAGCAAGACTCTTATGTGCTTTTTCATGCCAATTGGTCTGCCCCAAAACACTCATAAACTCTGAAACCATCGCAGGGTTTTGAGCGCATAAACTCAAAAACTCTCGTTCGGAACGAAGCCTATTTTTTTCAGCCGAGGAAAGAACATGTTTGGGCTGGAGCACTTTCGCTCGCGAATCAAAACTACTTCCCTCCTCACGATTAACAGGTGCCTTTAATGCACCCAACTGATGAAGAACATCCTGCTCACGCGCCCTAACCTTACTAGCAATATAGACAGCATAGTCCTTCGCAAGAAGCGAATCTTTAATAGGAGCAAGGACAGAGAGTGCCGCTACGGTGGCTTTTCCTCTTCCTTCAGGATGGGAAAGATCGAACTTCGAAAGCTTTCTATCAATTCCATACTTAATGAGAGGCACCGCATGAGCCAATAGCTGATTAAGTTTTTCCGCTCCCTCTTGTGCCAAAAAATCCGCCGGGTCAAGATCCCCTGGAAGCGTTACTGCAAATAAATCAACACGAGCAACTCCTGCTTCAGGAGTAACCGAGGCGTCAATAAATCCCAGTGCTCTCTCAGCTGCGCGTTGACCCGCTTCATCACCATCAAATAAATAAATAATGCGTGATTTAGCATGATGAGAAAGAATCCGAATATGCTGGCGCGTTAGAGAAGTTCCCAGTGTTGCCACCGCATTAGTAAAATGAGCCTCATGAAGGGCAATGACATCGGTATATCCTTCACATATTATGGCATCTCCCGAAGAAGCCATGGAAGCCTTAGCTTTATCAAGACCATAGAGTACTTCAGATTTGTGAAAGATAGGCGTGTCTCCCGTATTGAGGTATTTCGGCTCACCTGATCCTAAAATACGTCCACCAAACGCGATGACTTCACCACGAATATCAGCAATAGGAAACATGACGCGGTCAAAAAAGCGATCACGTAAACCGTTTTGAGCACGCAGAGCAACGTTAGCTTCAATCATCTCTTCTGCCGAATACCCCAAAGATGATAAATGAGAAACAAGCCTGTTTCTTCCTGGTGCAAAACCTAGCATCCAATTGCGGGGAATATCTCCCCCAAGGTTTCGCCCCGATAGATATTCTCGTGCGTTCTGTGCCGCATCATCACCCGAGCGCATAAGGAGCATGTGATAATACTGAGCAGTTTCTTGGCAAATCTCTTTTAAACGGGCTTTCTTACTGTGAGAGCGAACAGCTTGAGGCGATTCCGTAAGCTCAATGTTTGCTCTCCGTGCCAAAAAACGAAGAGCATCCACAAAATCGACGTCATCGAGCTTTCGAATATAGCTAATAACGTCACCACCCTCACCACAACCAAAACAATGCCACGTTTGAGTGGAAGGGTCTATTTTGCAAGACGGGGTTTTCTCCTGATGAAAAGGACAGCAGCACCAAAAATCACGCCCGCGCTGTCGCAGTGTAGTTCTTTCAGAAAAAAGCTCGACGAGATCGTTTGCCTCTCTGACTTTACGTATTTCTTCTTCTGAAAAGCTTGGCATATATCTACTTTTGTTTTCCTTTTTTAACTCCACGAACAGACAAAATGAAAAGAACGATTGTTGCAAGTATAAGCATGCAGGTGGTAGCAACAACACCAATTGAAAGGGGTTTAATTCCAATCGCAATCATAGCGAGACTAAAAAGGGACAACAATAAACAAAGCCCTGTGGCCCAAATAAGATAGCGTGTTCCATTACTCATGTCGCTCCTATCTATTGGCTACCCATACATCTGCTTATACAATAAATCAAACAATCAAGGAGTGCCTATGCATATCGAATTTCACCATGAAGTCTGTATTATTTCTATCGATGTCATAAGGATGGGAACCGATATAACACTCTGTATCTATGGAGGAAAAGCACATGTTGGAACTTGCGTCATGGCTCTACCGCGCCCTTCTCTTTCAGGAAAAGGCGTTAGTTCAACCGTCTCTTGCCTTAATCGAATCGGTCATTTAGATGATGCGTTTGCCTCCGTTCTTGCCAAAGCAATCTCAAGCCGCCTCAACTGTGTTGTAGTTTGCAGCTGTGGCATTCATGTTAACAATGCAACAGAAGCACAAATTGAATCACTTTTACACTCAGTAAGCGATATAGTCGAAGTAGTACTTTCCCACCTTAAGGAGGAATGATGAACCACGCACCTATTAACGACCTGCGATCAGCTCTTTCTTTTCTCGGTTCTCTACCAGGTGAACTTGTAGAAACCAATGTTGAAGTAGACCCTGAAGCAGAGCTTTGTGGGGTATATCGTCATATTGGTGCAGGTGGTACTGTTCCGCGCCCCACCAAAGAAGGACCTGCTATGATCTTTAACTCCATTAAAGGTCATCCAGATGCAAAAATTGTCATCGGGCTTCTTGCGAGCAGAAAACGCGTAGCTAAACTTCTTGACTCCGACCCTAAAAAGCTTGGTTTTCTTCTAAACGAAGCAGTGCTTAACCCCATTCCCCCCGTAGTGGTGAGCGATAAAAAACCACCATGCCAAGAGCTTGTATATCAGGCTGATGATGAAGCCTTTGATATACGAAAGCTTGTACCTGCTCCCACCAACACCCCCGAAGATGCCGGACCTTATATTACCCTAGGCATGGCCTATGCATCAGACCCCGAAACAGGAGAATCTGATGTGACCATTCATAGACTCTGTCTTCAGGGAAAAGACGAAATATCAATTTATATGGTTCCAGGTTCTCGCCATATTGGTGCTTTTTACGAGAAAGCTGAAAGGCTCAATAAGCCCTTGCCCATTTCTATCAGTATTGGCGTCGATCCCGCAATTGAATTAGCAACTTGTTTTGAACCCCCTACCACTCCCTTAGGATACGACGAGCTTAATGTTGCAGGAGCGCTCCGCAATAGACCCGTCGAACTAGCGGAATGTCTCACCATCAATGAACGATGTATAGCACATGCGGAATACGTTATTGAAGGCGAGCTTATTCCTCATGTAAGAGTCGAAGAAGATCAAAACACTCACACGGGTAAAGCTATGCCAGAATTTCCTGGTTACACAGGTCCCGCAAATCCCGCTGTTCCCGTCATTAAGGTAAAAGCAGTTACCACCCGCACTAATCCCATCATGCAAACCTGCATTGGACCAAGCGAAGAGCATGTCAGCATGGCAGGCATCCCAACAGAAGCAAGCATCATACAAATGATTGACAAAGCAATGCCGGGAAAACTAGGTAACGTCTACTGTGCTTCGCCTGGTGGCGGTAAATATATGGCGGTACTTCAGGTTAAGAAAACCGTTCCATCCGACGAAGGAAGGCAACGCCAAATGGCACTATTGGCTTTCTCGGCCTTCAGCGAACTCAAGCATGTTTTCTTAGTAGATGAAGATGTTGATCCATTTGATTTAAACGACGTTCTCTGGGCAATGAATACGCGCTTCCAAGGTGATGCAGATATTATCACCATTCCAGGTGTACGATGCCATCCGCTCGATCCTTCAAATTCACCTGAGTTTTCTCCAAGCATCAAAGATTCTGGGATTGCTTGCAAAACCATTTTTGATTGCACGGTTCCCTTTAATCAAAAAGAACGATTCAAGCGCTGCAGTTTTAAAGAGGTAGACCCTAAAAAGTGGCTTCCGGATTTTGAATATTAAACAAAATATTTATTACTTAAGAGAAATACTTAACACAACGATGACTCAGAAAAAACGCATAGTAGTTGGAATAAGCGGGGCAAGCGGTGCTCCACTTGCGCGTCGCTGTTTAGAAATACTCAACGGGCTCGATGGTTTTGAAACCTGCCTCGTAGCAACAAAAGGAGCACGCAAAACTATTGAGTTCGAGGATTCACGCCCTTTCTCCTACTACAAGAACCTCGCAAATACTACTTTCGAAATTGACGATATTGGAGCATCAATCGCCAGCGGAACATTCAAAACGGAGGGTATGATTATTGTTCCTTGCAGTATGAAAACGGCCGCAGGAATACGATCAGGCTATAGCGATAATCTGCTATTGCGGGCGGCAGATGTAACCCTGAAAGAAAAACGGCCTTTGGTTTTAGTGACACGCGAAACACCTCTGAGTACCGTTCATCTTGACAATCTTGCCTATCTCTCGGCACTTCCTTCGGTGCATATTATTCCTCCAATGCTTACGTATTACATCAATCCCACTTCAATAGCCGAAATTGAGTACCATCTTTTGGCAAAAGCTTTGGAGCACTTCAACATCGAACTTCCCAACTTCCACCGATGGACAGAAACTGCACACACAGACAACGAAGCCGGAGGGCGTTATCCGGAGCAATGAAGTCTCTGGACAATGGAACCTGCCTGTTTTGTCTGTATTGTCCAGAGACGGACAACGGTGCCTGACAGTATTGTCCGGGTTGCATCATGAAAAAAGCTCCTTCTCACAAAGAGAAGGAGCTTTTATTCACAGAATAGCTCTTGAGCTAGATCTTAGAGCATGGTCTGAATCATGATGAACAAAGGTGAGAACGTAAGAGAAACGATCGTCATCAAGTTGATCAAAATGTTCATAGAAGGACCAGAAGTATCCTTGAAGGGGTCACCAACGGTGTCGCCAACAACAGCAGCTTTATGAGCCTCTGAACCCTTGCCGCCATGAGCACCCTTTTCAATATACTTCTTAGCGTTATCCCAAGCACCACCAGCATTAGACATAAAGATTGCCATCAACATACCAGTAGCAACAGCACCAGCCAAGAAACCGCCGAGCATTGCAGGATTAAAGCAACCAATAACAATAGGAATAACGATTGCCAAAATGCCAGGAAGCATCATTTCGCGAAGAGCGGAATTGGTAGAAATAGCAACGCACTTGTCATATTCAGGCTCCGCTTCATACTCCATAATACCTTTGATCTCACGGAACTGACGACGAACCTCCTCAACCATTGCATGAGCAGCACGAGAGACAGCACCCATGGTGATTGCAGCAAACATGAAAGGAATCATTGCGCCCAAGAAAATACCGGCAATAATCAAGGGGTCAGTCAAAGTAAGTTCGAAGTTTGGCAATGCGTGATGCATGGTTGCCTGGAAAGAAACGAACAAAGAAATTGCAGAAAGGCCAGCAGAAGAAATTGCAAAGCCCTTTGCGATAGCAGCCGTGGTATTACCAACCGCATCAAGTTCGTCGGTACGATCACGAACTTCCTCAGGAAGGCCAGCCATTTCAGCAATACCACCAGCGTTGTCCGCTACAGGACCATATGCGTCAACACCAATGGTAATAGCGGTATTAGACAGCATACCCGTTGCAGCAAGAGCAACACCTAAAAGACCAGCAGCAATACCACCCGCAGTATCAACTGCAGGGAATGCCAAGTTACCAAAGGAATAAGCACCAATAATTGCGAAAGCAATCAAGATGATAGGGATGATGGTAGAGAGCATACCGGTTGAAAGACCCTGAATGATGTTAGTAGCAGGACCGGTTTCCGAAGCCTCTGCAATGTCATGAACCGGTTTATAAGCATCGGAACAGAAGTACTCAGTGGTACGACCAATCAAAAGACCCGCAATCAAACCGCAGAGAACAGAACCAAATAACCAAATTGGCTCGTTGGTAGCACTCTGATTGTTCCAAAGCAAAAAGATTACCAAGATAGCAATAATCTCAATGCCCGCTGCCAAGTAAGTACCGCGGTTGAGTGCCTTATGAAGCTCAGCGCCTTCCTTGGTACGTACCGCAAAAAGACCGATGATTGAAGTGATGATACCGCAAGCAGCAATCAAAACAGGAACAACAATAGCCCAGGTCATATCAATGCTTCCGAAGCCACCGAAGTAACCAAGTGAAGCGAAGGTGACAGCCAAAATGGTAGGAGCCAAAATCGAACCTGTATAAGATTCAAACAAGTCAGCACCCATACCAGCAACGTCGCCAACATTGTCGCCAACATTGTCAGCGATGGTTGCAGGGTTACGAGGGTCATCTTCTGGAATACCAGCTTCAACCTTACCTACCAAGTCAGCACCAACGTCTGCAGCTTTAGTGTAAATACCACCACCAACACGAGCAAAAAGAGCAACAGCAGAAGCACCAGTAGCAAAGCCTTCTACCATACCGATGTTCTCGTGCATAAGTTCGATGGTATCAACACCAAAAACCAAAAGGACGAGCCAAAGAGAAAGACCAAGAAGCGCAAAAGAAGCTACACACAAACCCATAGTCAAACCACTCTTAAAAGAAATGTTGAGTGCCTTGGCAAGGGATTCCTCTGCAGCATGAGCGGTACGAGTGTTAGCACGCGTTGCTACATGCATACCTACATAGCCTGCAGCAGCAGAAAGGATACCGCCCGTAACGAAAGCTGCAGCTGTAACGGGAGACAAAGCAACACCCATAACAATTGCTACAACAATCATGAAGATAACAAGAAGCTTATATTCGCTCATCAAGAATGCTTTTGCACCCTGCTGAATCTTAAGCGAAATATTGTTCATCTTGTCGGGACCAGGGTTTTGCTTGATAACCCAAGATCCAAGATAGACAGCCACAAGAATGCCAATAACGGCACAAATAGGAGCCATCCATGCGACCGAAGTAGTCACTATTTCCTCCTTAAGTAAAACGAGTAAACCTGTTGCACTTTAGCAGGCTTTTTACAATCTACCTACAAAAATTCAACAGTTTGGTATTGTACGTGATTTTCTAATAAATAGTTAACTTAAATCTCTATTAATAGGTGAGCTATCAATAGTTCCAACTCAACAGAACAAAAAAGCCCCAGAGGGGCTTTTAGGTCACCTGATAACAATAACACCACAACGGAAAACTAAATTACGAGGTTGGTTCGAACGTATTCAATGTTGGACATTACCGTACGAATGAGTTCTTCAGTAGAGTCAAACTTGATCATTGGACGGAGAAATTCAATAAATTCAACTTCGATCATTTCCCCGTAAATATCACCCGCGAAATCAAGAATATGAACTTCACAGGTTGCCGTACTTCTTTCTGCAAAAACAGGTGAAACACCAACAGAAACCGCTGCCTTGTAACGCGCACCGTCAACGATAGCATAGGCCGCATAAACACCCTCAGCAAGAACCTGACGATTAGTAGGCATAACTAAGTTTGCCGTTTGAAAACCAAGATCGGCACCCTCTCCTCTACCAGCCTTAACTTCTTCATAAATTGAAAAAGGACGACCAAGTAAACGCTTGGCTTCATCGAGGTCATGCTTTGCGAGCAACTTTCTAATCCTTGTCGCAGTAATAGGCTTGGAATCTGCGCTTTTAAGATTGTGCGCATCGATATGGGTGTTGTTTCGAGCCCCCCACTCCCCTAAATCGGCAACTGTTCCGCTCGCCTTAGAACCAAACTTAAAATCGAGTCCAACATGCAAATGAGAAGGTGCGTGTCCCTTAAATGTTTTGTCTAAAAAACCATGAGGAGAAAGAGCAGCGAACTCATAGGTGAAATCCAAAACGATTACCGCATCAACTCCGCTCTGGGAGAGCATCTCGATTCGACGTTCGTTACTCATGAGCTTCTTGAGTCTTTCTGCATGAAAAAGTTCGTCAGGGTCGATATTGAACGTTAAAGCGACGGAAAGTCCTCCGCACTCTTTTGCCGTTTCCTTTGCACATTGCAAAAGGTATTGATGCCCCTTGTGTACTCCATCAAATACGCCAAAAGCACAAGAAGAATTCTCAAAAAGAGAATAATCAAAATTTTCATCAACGTTATAGACCTGAGCCACGTTCTACTCCTAAAGAAAAAATGCACGAAGGTTTATATTTCTGGGCAGATTCGTCAAAACGATACAGCCCCTTTACTTTGTTATGGGAAACAAAGGCAACCAACTCATCATTGTAAGGTGCCCGCGTAGAAGGATACACGCTGGTAGTGCAACACTCACTCCCAAAAATGTCACCTTCAATGGGTTCGTTCAGTGAAACTTCCTCTTTATCAAACGATCTGCCGTTATCAAGGGCGGAATCATTGGAAATAAAAGCATAACGAATTTTGAGCAGTTGCAACGGATCAATACAGGCGGAATTTGGGTCTCTCTGAAGTTGCTCGAGCGTACAACACTGTCGTAAGGTTAGCGATCCAACGGTAAGCCTTCGCAGGGCTTTTACATGAGCAAACGAACCCAAGGAGTTACCCAAATCGCGAGCGATTGAGCGAAGATAGGTTCCTTTCGAAACATGCATTTCCACATTCCAGATAGGAATCTTTATGCCCTGTTCGTTAACGGTTTCTTCAATCGAAAGGAGGGAAGCTTGATATATCTCGATAGGCCTCGGTTCAAGATCGATTACTTTTCCGCTTCTTGCCACCTCATACGCCTTTTGTCCATGAACTTTAATTGCCGAATACGCGGGCGGGATTTGATTGTGAGAACCTACCAACGAAGCAATTTTCGTGCAAGCAAACGCAGGCTCAAAGAATTCATCTTTGATCTGGCCAGTTGCGATTATTTGACCTTCACTATCATCTGTTGTTGTTGCTGATCCAAGTTCAACGGCCATGCGATAGGTTTTATCGTGATCAACCAAAAATTGATTAAGACGTGTAGCGGGACCAATGCAAACTGTTAAAACCCCCGAAGCAAGGGGGTCAAGAGTTCCTGTATGCCCTACCCTTCGTTCGCTATAGGTCTTGCGAACAACATTGACAACATCATGAGACGACATACCAACAGGTTTATCAATCCCAATAATTCGAGACAAACCAGAAGAACCACGTTTAGCCATACCTAAACTAAGCCTCCCGAGAAAAACAATGCGTAATAACCATGTTAGGAACTTGAGAAATGGCCTCGTCTAACGAACCGTGGAAGGTAAATCCTGCCGCAGCCTTATGTCCCCCGCCATCGTATTCACGAGCAACAAGCGAAACATCGGTGTTGTCTTTTGCACGCAGGCTTCCACGAACCTCACCAGGGTCTGTTTGTTTCAGGATAAGCGCAACTCGAACACCCTTAATTCCACGAAGAATATCTACGAGCGATTCAGCATCTGCTTTTATCGCACCACAGGAATCAAAATCTTCTCTACAAAGGTAGGAAAAAGAAAAGGCGCCATCACAGAAAAGCGTAAGCCTTTCAAGAAGAATTTTTTCAAGCTTAAGGGAGGCAAGCGACCTATTCTGAAAAAACTCTCGCGTTATTAAAGCAGGAGAAGCGCCAAATGAAACCATCTCCGATGCAACAATAAAAGCCTCAGGGGTGGTGTTCTGATAGGAAAAACGACCCGTATCAGTGATAAGACCCGTAAGCGCACATACGGCTGCTTCTTGACTCGGTTGTCCAAATTCCTTAATGAGTTGCCAAACAATCATCGAAGCCGAAGGCGAATCTGGATCAATATAGTTAAGATCAGAAACAGCAACAGGACTTGCATGATGATCGATTGTGATGGTTAACGCAGAGCGCTCAGCCACCGCAGCAGCGCTTTTCATGCGCTCACGCGTTGGAACATCAACCGCAATAAAAACATCGGGAGTTCCGTGATAGGAAAAACCAGGAATCATAGCGTCAAGCCCAGGAAGAAAGGTTAAATTTTCTTCTACAGGATCATCTGTTGCAAGTAAACAAACAACCGATTTCCCTAAAGACTCAAGTGAGTGCGCCAACGCAAGCTGCGAACCTAAGCAGTCGCCATCTGGATTAACATGACCACAAATCGCAAACGTCTGAAACTCGTTCAGACGTTGTGCGATCTCAGAAAGCGTTGTATTGCTCTGTGGAGTTAACACTATTCTCCTTTTGTACGTTTTTCTTCACGAGCCAAAGCACCAGCAATACGCTCAGCTTCATCTACGCTCGAATCAAGCATGAAACGAAGCTCAGGAGCTACGCGCCACGAAAGTTTTTTTGCCATCAAAGAACGAATGCGTCCACCAGCTGCCTGCAAGGCAGCAGCGACCTCAACATAGCGATCGCGCTCTGTCGTGTAATACACATTGGCTACACTACGGTCGAAACTCACTTCACATCCTGTAATGGTAACCATATCAAGACGAGGGTCTGTCATCTCAAACAAAATGATACTGGCAATAACTTCACGAGCTTGCTCGTTAACACGCCTGCTTGACGATCCTTGTTTCATAGCTACTCAGTTCTCTCAACTTCAACACTACGATAACCTTCGATGGTGTCACCAATCTTAAGATCCTGATATCCTTCGATGCCGATACCGCACTCATAACCACGAGCGACCGTTTTAACGTCATCTTTAAAACGACGCAAACTTGCAATAGCGCCTTCATAGATGACCGTACCGTCACGAACAATACGAACCTTATCATCGCGAGAAATTTCACCTTCGGTTATGTAGCAACCAGCAATAGTACCAACCTTAGGCACCTTAAAGGTTTCACGAACTTCTGCAATACCCGTATCCTGCTCAACGATATCAGGCGAGAGCAAACCAACACGAGCAGCATTAATGTCTTCAATAGCCTGATAGATAACGCGATACAACCTGATGTCTACCTTTTCGCGTTCAGCAACCTCACGGGTTTTACCCGTAGGACGAACGTTAAAGCCAATGATAATTGCATCAGATGCGGCCGCAAGGGTAACGTCAGTTTCAGTAATGCCACCAACGGCAGCGTGAATGATATTAATCTTAACTTCTGACTGATCCATCTTAGAGAACGCATCGCGCAGCGCCTCAATAGAACCACCAACGTCGGCTTTAACAACAAGGTTAAGATCGGTTGTTTTTCCTTCTTCAATGCGTGCGAAAAGATCGTCTAAGTTCATGTGTGAACGTGATTCCTGCTTAGCCAAACGTGCACGTAATGCGCGCTCTTCAGCCAAACGACGAGCATCACGCTCATCATCAAAGACACGGAATTCGTCACCTGCGGTTGGAACGGAATTAAGACCAAGAATCTCAACAGGATCAGCTGGACGAGCTTCTTTAACATTGTTTCCGCGAGGGTCAACAAGAGCACGAACTTTACCATAAGAAGCACCCGCTACAACAACGTCGCCCGTGTGAAGCGTACCGCGATTAATCAAAACAGTTGCAACAGGACCACGGCCTTTATCAAGATTTGCTTCAATCACAAAGCCCGAAGCGGGGGCATCTGGATTAGCCTTGAGCTCCAAAACATCTGCCTGTAGCAAAATGGTCTCAAGCAAATCATCGATATGCAAGTTCTGACGAGCGGAAACATCAACAAACATATTCTGACCGCCCCACTCTTCAGGAATGATGCCATGCTCAGTAAGCTCTTGACGAACACGATCAGGAGTTGCGCCTGGTTTATCAATCTTGTTAACCGCAACAACAATAGGCACTCCCGCTGCTTTGGCATGGTTGATAGCCTCAATGGTCTGTGGCATAACACCATCGTCTGCTGCAACAACCAAAACAATAACGTCAGTAACCTGTGCACCACGAGCACGCATAGCGGTAAAGGCTTCGTGACCTGGGGTGTCGATAAAGGTAATTTGACGTCCATTGATATTAACAACAGATGCGCCAATATGCTGCGTAATGCCACCAGCTTCGCTTTCAGCGACGCCAGAATTGCGAATTGCATCCAAAAGGGATGTTTTACCATGGTCAACATGACCCATGACGGTAACCACGGGAGGTCGAGGCTTAAGATCTTCCTCTGAGTCGTGATAAACAACAGCGAATTCTTCTTCAGGAGAAACCACACGTACTTTTCGACCCATATCATCAGCGATGAGCTCAATAAGTTCATCCGTCATAGACTGAGTAAGTGTCAAAGCCTGACCAAGCATGAAGAGACGCTTAATAACATCATTAGGAGAAACCTCAAGGGCTTCAGCAAACTGAGCAACAGTAGCGCCCTGTGGAACTTCTACAACCGAATCATCCAACACGAGAGTAGGATCAAGACCCTTTTCGAGCGCTTCCATTTCGGCACGTTCTCGTGCCTCTGCCTCGCGCTTTTCCTTACGTTTTCTACGACGACCTTGGCCATCATGAGCTGCGGCTTCAACAGCAGCGCGAGCCTCAGCCAACACCTTGTCGCGCTGAAGCTTTTCGGCCTGAACAGCCATCTGAGAATAACGATCTTCAGTCTTAGGCTGATCTTTTTCCAATTCTGGAACCATGGGTTCAAAGCCCTTGCGCTGTTTTTTGCCACTCTTTTGAGTCCCGCGACCCTGAGTTTTCTTACGCGCAGCGCTTTCCTGACGCTGGGTTTCAAGACGCTCACGTTCGTTTTGAATCTGCGAAAGAAGAGCGGAAAAATCGCTCGACGAGGAACTCGGTGCAGTTTTAACGGGTTTACGCTCAGGCTTAGTCGAAGAAGTACTCTTCTTATTGCGCGCATGCAAGGCTTCTTCCACTGCTTGCTTCTTGGCAACTTCGGCAGCGCGAGCTTGAGCACGTGCACGCTCTTGAGCCTCTGCCTTTTCACGCTCCACACGCACACGCTCACGCTCAATCTGAGAAGCTAGACTTTCAAAAGGTGACGAGGAGATTTTCTTCTTAGGTTTAGCATCTTCAGTTTCTTCAGTTTTTTTGCGACCCGCAAAACCTTCTTTGCCGTGGCTTTCTCTCCAGGCACGCTCTGCGTTACGAGCCTTACGTTCCTGCTCAACAGCAGCACGACGAGCAGCCTCTTCATCGGCCTTTTTCTTGGCTTCCTTTGCCTTTTCTTCGGCAAGTTTTTTAGCCTCTTCGTCTTCAAGCTGTCCTGCTCGTTCTTTAATTTCTGGAGCAAGATTCTTGCGAACCTTCTCCACGTGTGCATCCTGTAAGATGCTTGCATGGCTTTTCGCTGGAATTTTCATTTCAGCAAGGCGACTGAGCAATTCCTTGCTGGTCATGTCAAATTCCTTAGCCAACTCATGTACACGCATGCCGGCCATATACTTCTCCTCGTCTACTTATTCTCGTCACTCAGAGCGGAAACTAGTTGTTCAGCAACACGCTCATAATCTTCATCGTTCATTTTCGTACGCAAGGCGCCAGCAAGGCGATGCGTAGTAATTGCTTTTTCAAAACAGCTTACACTACACAAATAAGCACCGCGACCGTTAGCTCTACCTGTGGGATCGTAATTAACAATTCCCTCAGGTGTTTTAACCACCCTCAAATAATCTTTCTTAGAACTCTGAGAGCGACATACGATGCATGTTCTTTGTTTTGCGTAACCTGTCATCAAACGTGTTTTACTCTTCCTCAAATTCGGAGTGAATGCCGCAATAACGATATCCATCACGCGCATGATTACGACAACGCGTACCATCTTCGCCAACATAGGCGCAAAGACCATCTTCTGATTCTTCAATATCCTCTTCGTCAATCAAAGAATCATCATTTACCAAAGGCTCACCTGCAAAAGAGGCGCTCTTAATATCGATATGCCAACCCGTAAGGCGAGCTGCCAAACGAGCATTCTGACCCTCTTTACCAATAGCCAAAGAAAGTTGATCATCAGGAACAATAATAGTTGCATAGTTGTTTTCTTCATCAATATCAACATGCGTTACGCGAGCAGGAGAAAGCGCATTGGAAACATATACCGCAGGGTTTTCGTCCCACTGAATAACGTCAACGCGCTCGTTGCGTAAACCTTCAACAACCATACGAACGCGAGAACCCTTAGGGCCAACACAAGCACCAACAGGATCAAGATTAGGCTCACGCGATGCAACAGCAATCTTAGAGCGCTCACCTGGTTCACGAGCAATGGACTTAATTTCGACCAAGCCATCGTAAATCTCGGGAACTTCAATCTCAAAAAGACGGCGAATCAAATCAGGGTGCGTACGCGAAACTACAATAGATGGTCGAGCATGCTCACCACGCGTGCGAGGCGCATCGGTATTAGGGTCACGTACTTCAACGATGAGCGTCTTGAGGCGTTGATTGTGCCGATAATGCTCATTACGAGGACGCTCATTACGTTCATCAGGATAACGCTTAAGGTCGTAATGAGGAAGTTCTGCCTCTACGCCATCACGAATTTTGATAATGGTAAAGTCAGGTGTTCCTTGAAGAACTGTACCGGTAACAAGATCACCCACACGATCGGAGAATTCCTCATAAATCGACTGACGACCTGCTTCACGGACAATGGAAGCAATAACGTTTTTAGCGTTTTGAGCCGCGATACGGCTAACGTCATCGGGCGTAACATCGCGCTCTTCAAATTCGGTGTATTCTCCCGTTTCTTCATCAGGCTCGCCAACAGGAACGAGCTCATATACATAAATATGACCAGTATTGCGATCAATAATGACGCGCGCGTCATACTCTAAATCCAAAATATTTTGGTAGCTCTTTGCAAGAGATGCCTCAAGGCGCTCGATCAAATAAAATTCATCGATTTTTCGTTCATGAGCCAAGGCCTGCAAAGCCTCGATCAGTTCTGAGGTAGCCATACTGATCCTTTCTACGCACTAAAATCTATCGTTCCAATAACATGAGCTTTTTTGATTTGTTCATACGGAAGCGATTCGGTAATCCCGTCCACTTCAAGAAGAACAGAAGTATCATCAACGCCCTTCAAGATACCCGTCCAGCGCGCTCTTCCTTCATAAGGCGCGGTCAACTGCAAAAAAGCTTTTTCGCCTTCGAAACGCTGGAAATGTTCTAATGTTCTTAAAGGTCGGTCTATTCCAGGGGAAGAAACTTCAAGCGTATAAGCCCCAGGAAAAGGATCCAGTTCATCCATGACATCGTTGATCCATGATTGAGCAGAAGAGAGCTCATCAAAACCCACCCCACCTTCGCAATCAATGAAGATACGAATAGTAGGAGCCTTTTTTGAACCGACTACTTCCACGGTTACTATCTCAACGCCTTTATCGTTAGCATACGGTGCAAGCGCGTTATAGAGTTTTAGTTCTTTACCGGTTAACATTTCCCCTCCTTTTGCCCTAGAAAGAAAAGAAGCGGGACAAGCCCACTTCCTCAACAAACGAAAGTATATACACCCAAAGGTGCTTATCATTTATATCATATTTTTTTCCATAAGACCAGCAGTCAAAAGGACCAAACTTTAAACTTCACATATCACCTTACGAAGCTCTTAAATATAGATGTTCTATAAGAACAGAGCCAGCAAAAAACACTATTCAAGTTGCTGAGGAGCACTCTGGGGGTACTGTTCAAGGAATTTTGTTTCAGAGATAGATTCTCCTCCTTGTAAATCATCCACAATAGGAGAAAGAATTTCTTGAGAGTAATCACGAGGGTCGTCGTAAGAGAGACTTATATCCCAGCACGAAACAATGACATGTATTCGATCTAGAAGATAGCTGTAAAGCTCATCGATTTGCTGATATTGCGCATAATACTCATTTGTCTCAGTAACCCCATACTCTTTCATTGAACTAGCAAGCGATTCCCTACTTTGAGTAACGCGGGTTTGCAAATCAAGTATTCCTTGAGCATGTGACTTACGAGAGTTCAAATCCACAAGAAGAAAATAACCTTCAAACTCGTCGATACATGTTCTGAGCTCTGAATAAAATGAATCAAGTTCCACATAGGAAGAATTGAGCGCCTTATAGATTTCTAAGGAAGTATCGACTGGTTTTTGTTCTTCAGTTGATACTTGTTTTTGGGTTAATTCCTCGGTTACAGAAGGGATAGATTCCGAATTGCGTCCCTGGTCTGAAACATGCATATAGCCAAAAACACAACCAGCTATCAAAAGTGCAACAAGTAAAACAACAAGAACGATACGCTTAGGTGACCAAAACGTTTCTTTGACAGGTTCCTGTGAAAACACTTTTTGTTCCCTGTCGACATCAGCAACAACTTCACCCTTATCGGAGACGACCTTCTTGATAGGCATAGTTACATAGGGGTCAGAAGAACCGATTTGAGGGATACCGCCCAGAACATCTTCACGTTTAAATCGCTCTGAGATATCGATTTTTTCTTCAGGGCGCAAGACATTACCGTCTTTGTCTTTATATATCCGCTCAGGAACGGGAGGTAATTTCTGGGTAGAGGCGGGCCCAATAGTTTCGGCATAGGTCACCATCTCCTGCGCTTGCGCAATGCGTTCACGCATTTCGGAGACCTTTAAGCCACACTGTGGGCACGCCTCATCTGTATCAGAGATTTTTTGTCCACAATCGAGGCAAAACACAGATTATTTTTCCCTGCTCGAAATCAAGCGGTTCAAAGCATTGAGATACGCCTTTGCGGAAGAAACAATGATGTCGCCATCAGCGCCGCGACCTGTAAATACCTCACCATCGTCAGCGGTAACACGAATTGTAACTTCGCCCAAGGCATCAATACCACGAGTAACACTCTGAACAGCAAACTCGGTAAGATCATTCTTGATGTCAACAATTTCATTTACTGCTTTATACAGTGCATCAACAGGACCCGTACCAGTTGAACAGGCAACAAACTCGTTATCGTTTGCATCACGAAGCGTTACCGTAGCCGTAGGGATAAGAGGCTGACCGCACGAAATTTGAACAGACTTCAAGGTGTAATGAGCCTGCTGGGTGCGACCATGTTCGCCAACCAAAGACTCAAGGTCTTCGTCGTAGACTTCCTTCTTCTTATCGGCCAAATCAAGAAAGGCGGTATGTAAATCTTCAAACGCTTGGCCTTCGATATGATACCCAAGGGCTTCAAGGCGATGACGAAGAGCAGCACGACCCGAACGTGCAGAAAGAACAATAGAGCTCTGACCTGCTCCTACTTCAGTAGGATCAATAATCTCATAGGTATCACGAGCCTTGATAACGCCATCCTGATGGATACCAGAAGAATGAGCGAAGGCGTTTGCACCAACAATTGCCTTGTTGGGCTGTACCAAAAAGCCCGTGATGGACGATACCAAACGAGAAGCACGAACGAATTCTCGGGTATTGATATCGGTATGAGCATCAAGTTCTTCGCCATGCATCTTAATGGCCATTGCCACTTCTTCCATAGCGGTATTGCCAGCACGCTCGCCTAAACCATTGATTGTACATTCGATTTGACCTGCACCATTAGCTACACCCGCAAGAGAAAGCGCCGTTGCCATACCAAGGTCGTTGTGACAATGAACCGAAATAGTTGCTTTATCAATGTTTGAAACATTTTCCATCAAGAAACGAATGCGACGACCATATTCGTCAGGTAAGGAATAGCCGGTGGTATCTGGAATATTAACAACTGTAGCGCCCGCATCGATTACTGCCTCACATACCTTTGCAAGGAACTCGTAATCCGAACGTCCTGCATCTTCAGCATAAAACTCAATATCTTCGCAGTACTTCTTAGCATATTTAACCGCATGAACTGCGCGGTCAAGAATAACCTCAGGTGTTGTGCGGAGTTTATCGTAAATATGGCTATAAGAAACACCGATACCCGTGTGAATACGAGGACGTTTACAGTTTGCAAGTGCATCTGCAGCTGAATCGATGTCTTTTTCTACAGCACGAGTGAGAGCACATACAATAGCACGATCTCCTACCTCATCGGCAATCTGTTGAACACTCTTGAAATCTCCAGGAGAAGAAACAGGAAAGCCAGCTTCAATTACATCCACACCTAAGCGTAGTAGCTGTCGCGTGATAACCAGTTTCTCTTCAGAATTCATTGACGCACCAGGTGATTGCTCACCATCGCGCAAAGTGGTATCAAAAATTGCGATTTTGCGTGTCATCTCGCGATCCTTTCCTAAACATGTTCTGATTAACTTGCTTACTATACCATTTCTTTTTTATCGGTTTAAAAAGTCAGTCTTCCTTACGCTATAAAGCAACAAAGACCTAACAATTCATTCATAAATAAAATGGTACCATTCTGATAGCAAATTGCATTTGAATCTATTTTATGACTAATTATTGCTAGACTTTTATTACGTAGTTTCCATCGGCAATAAGGGAGGGGTTTGCGTATGGAATTATTCACTGACGTAGTCTTTTTGTCTCGACTACAATTCGCTTTGTGTGTTGCGTTTCATTTTCTGTTTGTTCCTATGTCTATTGGCTTAGGTCTCATTCTTGCAGTATCTGAAACTCGATACTACAAAACAAGGGATCCAAAAGATGCAGCTGCTGCTCATTTTTGGACTAAGATCTTCACGGTCACCTTTGCTGTTGGCGTTGCAACAGGTATTACCATGGAGTTCTCATTCGGAACAAACTGGGCAAACTATTCAAGATTTGTTGGCGATATCTTTGGCGCACCACTTGCAGCTGAAGCTCTGTTGGCATTCTTCCTTGAATCATGTTTCTTGGGTGTTCTCCTTTTTGGACGAAAAAAAGTATCGAAAAAATTCTATTTAGTTTCAGCTTGGTTGGTTTGGATTGGTTCGTGCCTTTCCGCGCTCTGGATTTTGATTGCAAATTCCTGGATGCAAACACCTGCTGGATACGAAATCGCCGCTGATGGATCAAAAGCCATTATCACTAATTTCTGGGAAGCAGCTTTTAATCCTTCAACAGCAGCACGCTACTTCCACACAGTTGATTCTCTTTTAATCTTTGGTGCTTTTGTTGCTATGGCTATTGGTGCCTACCATCTTCTAAAAAAGCGAAATGCAGAATTTGGTAGAAAAACCTTACACATTGGCGCAGTGGTTGCAGTAATAACCTTAATTTTAATGATTCCTGCTGCCCATCAGCAAGCCGTAGTAGTAGCTGAAAATCAACCTACTAAATTTGCTTCCATGGAAGGTCAGTGGGAATCTGGCCCTGCTCCCCTATCATTATTTGGTTGGGTTGATGAAGAAACAAAAACAACAACTTCGATTGAACTGCCATTAGCGGGGGCAACAAGCTGGCTTGCATCAGGTAGTTTCGACACAGTCTATCCTGGTCTTAACGACTTCGAAAAGGACATGTTACCGCCTATCAATATTACATTCCAGGCTTATCACATCATGGTTGCCCTCTTTGGCTGTATGGTGCTTTGGGTTATTTTCGCATGGATTTCACTTCGAAAAAACAAAGAGCCTAAGAAGGGATTATTGAGACTACTCTGTTTTGGACCCTTGCTTCCATTAATTGCTATCCAGTCTGGATGGATTGTCACTGAAGTAGGAAGGCAGCCGTGGATTGTTTGGGGTGAACTTTTAACCGAAGATGGAATATCGCTTGCAGTTTCTTCGACTGACCTGCTCTTAACAATAGCCGCATTCATTCTCTTTTATCTTTTTATTCTTATCGCGTATCTACGCATTACCTTACGCTTTGTAAAAGCGGGGCCGGAGGAAGAAAAGTTTGAAGAAGAAGCACGGCTTGCAAAGGCAGAGGAGGAATAATCATGTTAGAAATAACGTTCTTACAAGGCCTCTGGTTTGTTTTAATTGCCATTCTTATTGTTGGCTATTTTATCTTGGACGGCCTCGACTTAGGAATTGGTGTTCTTTATCCCTTTATTCAAAAAAGCGAATACGATAAGGCACTTATGAGACGAGCCGTTGGACCTATTTGGGATGGCAATGAGGTTTGGCTTCTTACCGCGGGAGGAGCATTATTCGCGGCCTTTCCCCCTGCATATGCAACTTCGTTTTCGGGATTCTATCTCGCTATAATGCTTGTTTTGTTCGGGCTTATCGCTCGAGCGGTTTCGCTTGAGTTTAGACACCATGATCCGGCGTTAAAAAAGATTTGGGACAACTTCTTCTTTATCGGATCTCTTCTTCCAGCACTCCTTTTAGGTGTAGCAGTAGGAAATATTGTGGGAGGAATCGAACTCAACGCACATGGTGACTATATCGGCGGCTTCTTTGCGCTGCTAAATCCATTTGCACTTGTTTGTGGCGTACTCGGCTTAGTACAAATGATTCTCCTTGGATCTTCTTGGCTTACCGTCAAAGCACAAACCAATGAGCCAATTTATAAACGAGCTCAAATTATTCGCACATTTTCTACTGTTGCCTTGGTTGTATTCACGCTTATCGCAATGGCGCTCTTTATCACTACTCCGCAATATGCTGCTCTTGGTTCGGGAAATAAAATTGTAGGATTTATTTTCTTAGCACTTATTGCACTGTGTGTTTTGGTTTCTTTTGCTCTTTCATCTAAAGGAAAAGATCTTCCAAATCATATCGCTCTTAGTGTTATCTGTGTCGGCCTCGTTGGAATGGCGGCTGCGGGTATTTTTCCGAGCCTCATCCCAGCTACCGACCCCGCGTTATCTATTACGGTAGCAAATGCCGCATCTTCAGAATACGCTCTTGTGGCAATGTCAATTATCGTATGCATTGGTTTACCTTTAGTATTGCTTTATCACGTTGTTATCTATCGGACATTCAGAGGTAAAATCACCAAAGACGATCTGACAGACTATTAAAAACAGAATCCTGCTATCAATAAAGAGAGCCCAAGTTTGGGCTCTCTTTATAATGGGTACCATTCCCTTTAAGAAATGACAACCAGCTACGTTAGGGGAGCTAATTTATACCGCATCTCCGTCACGTTCGCCTGTTCTGATTCTTACAACACCCTCAACAGGAGAGATGAAGATTTTGCCATCGCCAACTTCACCTGTACGAGCTTCCTTGCAAATAACCTCAACGATTTCTTCAGAACGGCTATCCTCAACAATGATTTCGAACTTAACCTTTGGAACCATATTGAGAAGAACTTCACTGCCTCGGAAGTATTCCTTCCAACCGTGCTGATTACCACAGCCATTAACCTGAGAGATAGTCATGCCAGAAATATTTGCTTCAAAAAGAGCTTCCTTCAAAGGCTCAAGCTTTTCTGGTCTTACGATTGCAACAATACGCTTCATATCAACACACTCCTTTCTACTTCAACTAATCAAGACCGATGAATGCAGGATATGCCGATTCATTATGTTCAGATACGTCCAAGCCTTGTGCTTCCTTCGCCTTGCTTACACGCAAGCTTCCCTTAAAGATTACCTTTACGATAAGACCGATAATCAAAGAGCCAATTGCAACGAAAGCGATAGTAACTAGGATGCCGAGAATCTGAGAAATGAGAAGAAACACGTCACCAGTGTAGAATAAGCCACCAAAATCAGTCCAAGAAAGCTCAGGTACACAGAACAAACCAGTGAGGATTCCGCCAACCATACCACCAACAGCATGGCAACCAAAGGCATCGAGAGCATCGTCGTAACCAATCTTTGCCTTCAAGAACGAAATTGCAAAATAGCAAATTGGGGAAACGATAAGACCCATGATTAGAGCGGCCCAAGGCTCAACAAAACCAGCAGCAGGAGTGATAACAACCAAGCCTGCAACAAGACCAGTTGCTGCACCAACAAGGGTTGGCTTTCCAGTCTTAATAGTTTCAACGAGCATCCACGAAAGCATTGCAGCACCAGATGCTATTACGGTATTAAGTACCGCCAAACCTGCAACGCCATCAGCAGCGAATTCAGAACCGCCGTTAAAGCCGAACCAAAGTAAATTTGCGCCTACCACCACGAAGGGAACATTGTGAGGACGATGGCTTACCGAGCCAAAACCGCGACGCTTACCTAAAAGCAAGCAAAGAACAAGACCCGTTAAACCCGAACTAATATGAACAACATCGCCACCAGCAAAGTCAAGCGCACCGATCATGTCGCCAATAAAGCTACCTTCGCCGCCCCAAACCATGTGAGCTAACGGTGCATAGATAACAAGAATCCATACGGTGACAAACGTCAGGAATGCGCCAAACTTCATACGACCCGCAAGAGAACCGCCAATAATTGCTGCAGTAATCATAGCGAACGCGGCTTGGAACAAAATATCTATGATTGCGGGATAACTTCCATCTTCAGGTGCCTCTGCTTCGGCGAGCATATCACTGGTTGTTTGCGTTAAACCAAGTTGATCAAATCCGCCGAAGAAGGGGTTCGAACCACCACCGCCGTACGCTAAGCTCCAGCCAGCTAAAACCCAAACAATTGCAACTACACCAATAATCACGAATGACATAAACATGGTGTTGACTACATTCTTGCGGCGAGCCAAACCTCCATAAAAGAATGCGACACCAGGCGTCATCAATAAAACCAGCATCGCGCATATAAGCATGAATGCTGTTGCTCCTGTGTCAAACATGTGCATACCTCCTAAATAACTCATACACTTTTTTTTGACACAGGTATCTTTGCACGCAAAACATGTTCATTTTTTCCGATTTGTCATTGTTAACGATGATGGAAAACGTCTGTAACAGACGAGAATTACAGACGTTACAAATCAGAAACAGAGCTCAATTTTGAGATAAAAATGACCGTTATTTGTTTAAGCGGTTAAGAATGGAAGCGGCAATTCCTTCACCATCAAGACCTAAATCTTGAAAAAGATGGGCAACACTACCCTGCTCGATAAAGGTATCGGGAATTCCGAGATTCACAACATTAGAGTGAAGATGTTCCTTTACTAAAACCTCTAAAACCTCTTCGCCAACGCCCCCTTCAACAACGCCCTCTTCAAGCGTAACGACCAGCGAGGTTTTAGACGCAGCGCGAATAGCCTCGATATCAAGAGGCTTAATCCAGCGCATATCTACAACGCAAACAGAAATAGAATGCTCCTCTAGAATGTCAGCAGCTTCGCATGCATAGGAAAGCATACGACCGAAGGAAAGTATGGAGACATCATTGCCCTCCCTAACACAGCGAGACTTACCCACTTCTAATAGCTTCGGATTATCGGGCAAGGGAACACCGCAGGCTTCTCCACGGGGATAACGCAGAGCAACCGGACCTTTAAGCGCCAAAGCAGTGTGGAGGGAGGATGCCAACTCCGACTCGTCAGCGGGCGCCAAAACTTTCAAGTTTGGAATCATGCGTAAATACACAATATCAAAAATGCCATGATGAGTAGGTCCATCGTCGCCCACTAAACCTGCACGATCGACCGCCAAAACAATATCGAGATCAGGGAGCGCATTATTGATGATTGTTTGATCGATAGCACGCTGTAAGAAGGTTGAGTACATAGCAACAACTGGCTTCAAACCGCCAAGCGCTAAACCACTTGCCATACCTAATGCGTGACCTTCAGCAATACCAACGTCAAAGGATCTTTCGGGATATTCATCAACAAAGGGACGAAGACCCGTACCGTCAATCATAGCCGCCGTAATAGCAACAATCGTATTATCTTTTTCTGCCTCTTTGAGCAACGTTGCTGAAAAAGCCTGCGTATAGGTTAAAACACCGTGAGACTTCTTACTGAGTTCTCCTGTTTCAATATCATAAGGGCCAACACCATGAAATTTGGACGGATTTTGCTCAGCAGGAGGATATCCAGCGCCTTTTTTGGTAATGACATGTAACAAAACTGGAGAAGAAGAATCCAAAGCACGTTTGATCTCTGTACGAAGACGAGACATATCATGCCCATTAATAGGCGGAGAACAAACGATACCAAGCTGCTCAAAAAGCATAGTATCAGGCACCACAAATTGTTTCAGTGAATCCTTAGCACTTTTCCCAATTTTCACCATTGCTTTACCAGCAGGGCCAATAGACTCCATGAAGTCCTGCATGGTGTCACGGTTTCTCTGATAATTAGCTGAGACACGCAGACTGCCCAAATGCTTAGCCATCGCACCAACGTTTCGAGAAATTGACATCTCGTTATCGTTGAGAATAATTACCATAGGTGTTTGGGCTTGACCAATATCATTAAGAGCTTCAAAAGCCATTCCCCCGGAAAGCGACGCATCGCCAATAAGGGTAACGATCTTTCTGTCCTCACCCCTCAAATCTCTTGCACGTGCCAAACCACACGCGACACTCAGCGAATCAGAAGCATGTCCAGAAGGATGAACATCATGAACGTTTTTGTCTGGTTTAGGAAACCCAGAAAGCCCCCCATATTGACGAAGCGTTTGAAACTCCTTGAGTCTCCCTGTTACAAGCATGTGAGCATAGGACTGATGACCAACATCGAACAAAAACTTGTCATAAGGAGAGTTAATAAGAGAGTGGACTGCAAGAATAATATCAACGGCGCCAAGGCTCGATGCAACATGGCCACCATTTCTTGAAGTGACCTGCACGATTTCCTCGCGAATTTCATGAGCTAAAATCGAAAGCTCCTCGTTAGTGAGAAGCTTCAAGTTATCGGGTGATTCAATAGAATCAAGGATTCGATGTGCCATTATTGTCTACACGCTCCTTGATGTTAGTGAGTTGAACCTGCGCTTATATCAACAGTTTCTTCTGATTTTTCTTCGATATCGCCCGCTTGTTCTTGGGCTAAATCATGTTCAGCAGTATTGGCGTTAATTCCCTGTTCAAGAATATTCGAGGCTTCAAGCCCTAATCCAACTGCCTCTTCATAATACTTCAAAGCTTCCTCGAGCGGGAGACTATCATCGCTAACAAGTTCAACAATTTCGTCAAGTCGAGCTTTAAGTTCCCTAAAAGAAGTTGCCTCAGAAGAAACAGTGTCAGTATTACTCACTTGCTACTTCTTCCTCAAGCTGAACAGCAATACGACCAAGAATGCCATTCACAAACCGGGGAGAATCAGCTCCACCAAATTCCTTAGCAAGGTTAACTGCCTCGTTGATAGCAACAGAAACTGGAACATCATCAACATATTTCATCTCAAATGTCGCTAGACGAAGCAAAGATTTATCGACTAAAGGCATACGATCAATCGCCCAATTCTCACTTGCAGCGACAAGATAGGTATCAATATCCTCAGTGTGATCAATGCAACCAGCAAGCAAGCCTTTAGCGTAGTCACCCATCAGAGCGTCTTCATCGACTAACAATTTTTTCTCAATAAGCTCCAAAGGAGATGTATCAAGAATCTCTCCCTGATACAAAACCTGAAGAGCAATTCGTCTCTCTTGAGTTCGTTCGTGAGACTTTGACGACATGTAATCTAACCAACCTTAATCTTGAAAGTGGATGCCATCAATACAGATATCCACACGAGAAACAGGAATACCAGTCTGCAGAATAACAGCGTCTGCAATTGAGGAGCGCACCGATGAGGCAAGCTCTTTGACAGGATATCCATCAAGCACACGAAGCATAACTTCTATAGCAAGCGAACCATCTGGTTCGGTAAAAACTTTTACGCGATCAGAGGTGGCTTTAGAAGAAAACAAAGCCTTCAAGCCTGTAGGAGCAACGCTCGTTGAGTCAACACCAGGAACATCTTTTAAGGCAAGGGAAACGATGGTGTCGATTACGTTTGGAGCGATAGCCATGCCATTGGTAGTGATCTCAGGCATCTAGTTCTCCCCCATTTCGGTTTCAATAAAGTCGGTATAAACCTCACCATCAAGAAATGCTTGGTTTTCCAAAACTTGAAGATGGAAAGGAATGGTGGTCTTAATTCCCTCGATTTTGAACTCCTGTAATGCACGTTTACCACGGGCGATGGCTTCCTCGCGGTCGCTACCCCAAACAATAAGCTTTGCAACCATGGAATCATAATAAGGAGAGATTCGAGAACCTTCGTGAATGTATGATTCAATACGCACACCTGGGCCACCAGGCATATCAAATTTAGTAATGTTTCCTGGGCAAGGACGGAAATCGAACTCAGGATCTTCCGCATTGATACGAAACTCCATTGCATGCCCATAAGGCTGAAATGGCGCACGATCAATGCATGAAATAGGTTCACCTGAAGCAATACGAAGCTGTTCTTTGATGATATCAGTGCCCGTAATGAGCTCACTAACGGGATGCTCAACTTGAACACGCGTATTCATCTCCATGAAATAGAAACGCCCATCGTGATCAAGCAAGAACTCAATTGTACCCGCGTTTTCGTATCCAGTAGCACGAACAGCCTTAATTGCTGCAACGCCCATTGCGCGACGGATTTCATCAGTGAGCGCTGGAGAAGGGGCTTCTTCCAAGAGCTTCTGATGGCGACGCTGTAGCGAACAATCACGTTCACACAAAGAAATACGATTACCAAACTTATCAGCAAGCACTTGAACCTCAACGTGGCGAGGACGCAAAACAAGCTTTTCTAAATACACATCACCATTACCAAAAGCAGCCTGAGCTTCATTTTTAGCAGCAAGGAATTGTGATTCCAGATCAGCAGGATCATGAACTTCGCGCATACCCTTGCCACCGCCACCAGCAGAAGCTTTAACTAAAACAGGATATCCAACAGCCTCAGCAAAACGACGGGCCTCCTCGAGAGTTTCCACAACGCCATCAGAGCCGGGAACCGTAGGAACCCCACACGCTTTCATGGTGTCACGCGCTGCTGCCTTGTTACCCATGCTTTCAATACAGCTTGGAGAAGGACCAATAAAGACAATATCGTTCTCTGCACAGGCACGAGCAAACTCAGCATTTTCTGCCAAGAAGCCATAACCAGGATGAATTGCTTCAGCGCCAGTATTCTTGGCAGCTGCGATAATCGAGGCCATAACGAGATAGCTCTGATTTGCAGGAGCTGGTCCAATGCAAACCTTTTCATCAGCATATTCAACAGGATACGTATTGGCATCTTCAGTTGAATACACCGCAACCGTTTGAATGCCAAGCTCTTTGCAGGCGCGCATCACTCGAAGAGCAACTTCTCCTCGATTAGCAACTAAAACCTTTTTGAACATTTATGCACTCTCCGGACCAATAGCGTCATGAGCAACATGGGGCTCAATGTAGAACAAAGGAGTGCCGAACTCCACAGGAGTAGCATCCTCTAAGCAAACCTCGCGAACGGTACCCATTTCAGCAGCAGGGATTTCATTCATGAGCTTCATAGCCTCAACGATACAAAGCGTTTGATTAGCAGAAACCTCATCACCAACGCTAACAAACGGAGGCTCACCAGGAGCAGGAGCAGCATAGAACGTTCCCACCATAGGAGCGGTTACGCAACACCAATTGGAAGGACGTGCAACCTCACCAGTTGAAGCAGCAGGAGCTTCAACTTTCTCAGCGGCTGCATGTGCACCACGAGATTCAACCGTTGTCGGTGCAGCAACGGGAGCAGCTCCTGAACCAGGCATACGTACCGCAATACGACAACCTTCTTCTTCAACAACGATTTCTCCAACGCCGCTTTCTTCGGCAACACGAACCAATTCACGAATCTGATTAATATCCACGTAATCGTCCTCCTTGGTCATCTTCGATTCCTCTTCAAGGAGGAAATCAACCTTTTCAGATGTGCGATGTTTACTTAAATACGTGCGTGCCTCGTTCGGGAAAAGGGCATACATCAATACGTCTTCTTCAGACTTAGCAAGATCGCCAATTTCCTCTTCGAGCTCAGCAAAAGTGGTGGTAACCAAGGAACCAGGAGCAATACTTGGGTCCAAAATATCGGAATCACCAACAACTTTTTTAACAATTTCTTGATCCATCGGTCCTGGAGCTTTTCCATAGTAACCGCAGATGTAGTCTTTCATTTCCTTAGAAACAACGCTCCAGCGTTTACCCGTAAGAACGTTAAATACCGCCTGGGTACCAACAATCTGAGAAAGCGGGGTAACCAAAGGAGGATAACCAACCTCGGCACGAACACGAGGGATTTCAGCCATAACCTCATTAAGGCGATCGGTAGCGTTTTGGATATCTAACTGTGAAACCAAGTTCGACATCATACCACCAGGAACTTGATGAGAATACACTTGCATATGAACAAGCGAAGAAACGCCGCGCTTGTAATGACCGCGCTTGCGAACTTCTTCCCAGTACTCAGCAATTTCAAACAAAAGGCCTAGATCAAGACCAGTGTCATAGCGGCTTTCTTCAAGCGCAGCAACAATCATCTCAACAGCAGGATGAGAATTACCAAATGCTAAAGGAGCACTTGCCGTATCAGCAATCGCAGCACCAGCTTCAACAGATTTAATGATGTTAGCAGGAGCCATACCACCAACATAGTGACAATGAATATGAACAGGCAAACCAATTTCGGCATTGAAAGCCTTTACCATACGTTCAGTACGGTAAGGGGTAAGCATGCCGGCCATATCTTTAATAGCGATAGAGTCAGCACCGAGCTCTTTGAGCTGCTGACCATATTCCAAAAAGCTATCAAGCGTATGAACAGGAGACATGGTGTAAGAAATTGCGCCTTCGAAATGTGCGCCACATTCTTTAATTGCCTCTGCATTATCAACAACGTTACGAATGTCATTCAAGGCATCGAAAACGCGAAATACATCGATGCCATTTTTATGTGCAGCATGAATAAATCGATGACAAATTTCTTTTGAATAATGCTTGTAGCCAACAAGATTTTGACCACGAGAAAGCATAGAAAGACGAGTATTAGGGGTTTTGGCTTTTATCGAGCGCAAACGATCCCATGGATTTTCATCCAAGAAACGCAGACATGTGTCAAATGTTGCACCACCCCATGCCTCAATAGCCCAATAACCAACGCGATCCATCTTAGGAAGAATTGGCAACATATCACCAATTGACATCCTGGTAGCCCAAAGGCTTTGCTGTCCATCACGAATAGTGGTGTCCATAAGCTGAAGTTTAGGCAAGAGTATCGCACCTCCTTATCTTTACATTACTTACTGCGGTAGTAATAAACGAAAGTACATTATACGACACGAGGCGCAAACGCGCCTCGCAAGAAAAAGAGTTTTCTAGGAAGTAACATAAAGCCACTAGACACGAGTAACGTAGCGCCCATCACGCGTATCAATTCGAAGAATTTCTCCTGTATTGATGAACATAGGAACCTGAACAACCGCACCCGTCTCTAAGGTTGCTGGCTTAGTGCTACCCTGTACGGTATCACCCTTAAAACCAGGCTCAGTTTCAATAACCTCAAGCTCAACAAACATCTCTGGCTCAATACCGATAAGCTCTTCTCCAGCATAAAGAAGCGTTACTTCATCGCTTTCCTTAAGCCACTGGGCAACATCACCCACAATATCGGAGGGGATAGAAATTTGCTCATAGGAAGTGGTGTCCATGAAATAAAAATCCATACCATCGTTGTAGAGATACTGCATCTTTTTCTTCTCAAGACGCAAAGACTCAAACTTAGTGCCCGCATTGAAGGTATGTTCAACAACACGACCAGCACGAATGTCACGAAGCTTGGTACGAACAAAAGCGCCGCCCTTGCCTGGCTTTACATGCTGAAACTCGAGAATAACCCAGAGTTTATTGTTATATTCAATACACATTCCATTGCGGAATTCAGCAGTAGAAATTGCCACATTTACTCCTCAGTAGTTTTTTGAATCACATTATCACGAGGCTCTATTATAACCATCTCGTGAGTACTTTGGGTAATAACCTCAAAACCATCTTCGGTAACAACCCCAAAATCTTCAAGACGCATGCCAAAGTCATCATCAAGATAAATACCAGGTTCAACGGTTACTACATTGCCTACTTCAAGGGGCCTGTCGTTAAGAGGTGATAGGTTTGGAACCTCATGGATGTCAATTCCAACACTATGACCGAGCGAGTGCCCCATAGTAGAGGCAAACCCATGTTTGGCCAAAACATCTTCAGCATTCCGATGAACGCAGCTCGCAATAACACCTTTTCTTATAAGATTTTCGCACGACTCATTTGCCTCAACCAACGCCTCCCACGCTTTTTGCATGCGCTCATTAGGTTTTCCCACAAAAACAGTGCGCGTCATATCTGAGCAATATCCTCTATACTTTGCCCCAAAATCCATCACGATACACTCACCAACTTGTATCGCAGTATCACCGGGAATCGAATGAGGCATCGCGGCACGAGAGCCACTTGCAACAATGGAAGAAAATGCCAGCCCTTCAGCACCCAATGAAAACATGGTGTTTTCTAATTCCTGTTGAATGTGTCGTTCTGTCATTCCTGGCTGAATATAGGAAACGATATAACTAAACGCCTGGTCAGTTATTTGTTGGGCTTTTTTCATCAACTGAACTTCTTCACCGTCTTTGGTTTCTCGTAGCTCTTCAATAAAACCAGATAGTTCTACCAAGCGAATAGACAGATCACTTCTCGAAATACGTGTTTCCAAGACACGATATTCCTTAAGAGAAATACTATCCTCAATACCAACAGTTATCGTGCGTCCATCATCGGCATCTAAACTGTGAGATTGCTTAACTGCTTTAAGAAGTAAATCAAAGTGTTGTTTTCGCTCAATGGTAATTTCGATACCTGATTCCTTTGCCGCATTCTTAAGCGCCGAACCATAGCGAGAATCACTGTGAAGCAAAACCCTATCAGGTAAAACCAAAAGAGCATGAGCGGGTTCGCTGTCAAACACCCCATAAAACATGGTTGCCCACAAGATATTCGACAGCGATCTTACGTACACCGCATCAATGTCTTGCTGCTTCATTTTCTCTTGGATACGAACTATTCGAGAAGAAAAGTTATTCATATAAATGCCTCACCTATATAAAGGATCATTTACGCAATACTTTTTTGCCAGGCCTTTAAGTGCTCAAGAATAAATTCGTTTTCTAGCTCACAAATTTCCCAAACACCAATATCTTTCGGAAGAACAAAACGCAACTTGTTTGAACGAACCTTTTTGTCGCCTAACATCAGCTCAAGGAGCCTTTCGGGAGAGGCCTTAAACGAAAGTTCAGGTAAATCCAGCTCATCAAGAAGCGAATCTTGGGCAGAAACAAACGCAAATGAAGTGCCCAGATGAGCTGCACCAAGACGCGCAGCAAATCTCATTCCCTGAGCAACAGCATGACCATGAGAGTAAACTCCGTAACCGGCTTCTGTTTCAATGGCATGGGCCAACGTGTGACCATAATTGAGACATTCACGAACATTCTTTGTTTCCTCTTGGTCGCGAATTACTACCGAAGCCTTAAAAGAAACGCTACGACGAACCGCTTCCTTTACCACTCGAAGATCACGCTCGACAAGCTCAGAAGCATGTTCGACCATCCAGAAAAAGAAGTCATCTGAATCAATAACGGAAGACTTGACTATCTCCGCACATCCACAGGCCCATTCGCGCTCGGGAAGAGAAACAAGGGTATCAAGATCGGCGTAGACAGCAATAGGCTGACAAAAGGTACCAACAAGGTTCTTGCCTGTTTCAAGATTGATAGCCGTTTTTCCTCCCACGGAAGAATCAACCATAGCAAGCAATGTAGTAGGAACTTGCACAATTCTTAAACCACGCATAAAGGTAGAACCGGTAAAGCCTGCAAGATCACCAACCACACCGCCACCAAAAGCAATAACTAACGAATCGCGATTGAGTTTGCACTCGTGCATCGCGTGCCATATTTCACCTGCACATTCAAGCGATTTTGCTTGCTCGCCTGACGGAACCGTAATAACCGAAACGAAATAAGATGCCTGCTCCAAAGAGCGCTTTAGCGTCTCGAGATATAAATTCTGCACTACCTGATCAGTAATGATTAAAGCACGAGGGTTAGAATCGATCTTACGAAGATCTTGTCCCACAAAGGGTAAAAGATCTGATTCAATGGAAACCTCATAGGACTTCTCACCAGGAATATCGACGGCAACTTTAGTCATGAATTAATCAACTGCTTTCATAATGCCCTGATTCAACAGAATAGAGGCAACCTCTCCTGCCACTTCACGAACTGAGCGACCTTCTGTTTGAACAGCAATATTTGCAGCAGCTTCATAGTTAGGAATACGTTCAATAATTGTCTTACGTGCTGTTTCAAGATTTTTAAACATGGGACGAGAATCGGTATTAGGAATACGACGAGCTGCCTCATCAGCACTTACCTGCAAATACACCACAAAACCAGCATTTCGCATGATTTCCGCATTTTCTGGACGCTTAGTAACCACGCCCCCGCCACAACCGATAAGCCTAGGAGAACGTGCCGACAAATCTTTCAAAACATCTGTTTCAATATCGCGAAACGCTTCTTCGCCGTCTTCGGCAAAAATATCCGCAATAATGCGATCTTCACGAAGCTCTAGATATTCATCCGCATCAATAGAAGCCAAGCCATATGTTACAGCTAGCTGCTGAGAAACGCTTGTTTTACCTGCCCCCATAAAGCCAATAAAGAATACTGGCTTAGTGAGATAATATCCTCCGGCTGCTTTCACAGTTTGATCAGACATATACATTCCTCTCTTAGCGAGACATTGTTTTAATACGCTGTTTAAATGTTTCAATATTTTGCTTGATGTCAGTCATATTATCTGATCCAAACTTATTCATATATGCCTCAGCCAGCACAAAGGCAACTTCAGATTCTGCAACAACAGCAGCTGCCGGAACAGCACAAACATCACTGCGTTCTTTAGACGCTTTCGCACCTTCAAGGGTATCAATATTTACCGTATTTAAAGGTGTAGTAAGGGTTGGGATTGGCTTCATAGCAAGGGATGCAATGAGAGGCATTCCTGTAGTCATGCCGCCTTCCAGTCCACCCGCATTGTTGGAGGAGCGCAGAAAACCCCGCTTTTCATCAAGGATTATTTCATCATGAACGCAGCTACCAGGCCTTCTTGCTGCCTCAAAGCCAAGACCGAATTCAACTCCTTTGATGGCAGGAATAGAAAAGAGTGCAGCTCCTAAGCGCGAGGTTAAACGAGTGTTACCCGTTTCAAAGCCACCAAGCGTAGGAATGAGCCCTGTAACCACCACTCTAAATGTTCCACCAAGGCTTTCGCCCTTTTCTTTTGCTTCATCAATTTCTGCAATCATCTTTTCGGAAGTTGCTTCATCGGGGCAACGGACTTCGCTCATTTCTATATCAAGCGGACGATAATCGGGAGCAGCCATCATGGGATCATCCTCTTCAAACGTCACTTTCCCAATAGAAGTAACATAGGAAAAAATTTCAACACCGAGTTCGGCAAGAAATTCTCGAGCAATGCCCGCACACGCAACGCGAATAGCGGTCTCGCGCGCACTCGCACGTTCAAGAATATTGCGGCAATCGTCCATATCGTTTTTCAGAATGCCAACAAGATCAGCATGACCGGGACGAGGAGTAACCTCACGAACGAGATCTTTAGGGGCATCCCCAAAAACAGCCATCCTATCCGTCCAGTTTTTCCAGTCTCTGTTTTCAATCTGTAAAGCAATGGGGGTTCCCAGCGTTTTTCCGAAGCGAACCCCTGAGATAATACGGACCGTGTCTTTTTCAATAGCTTGTCTACCACCGCGACCATAACCGCTTTGGCGCCGCGAAAGATCAGAATTAATGTTTTTTTCAGAAATAGAAAGACCAGCGGGAATATCTGAGACAATGCCTGTCAGAAAAGGTCCATGGCTTTCACCTGCTGTTATATATTGCATAACACTCTCCACACATAAAAATACCGGAACAATTCTAGCACGGAGAGGGGTTATTTATAACTGAACACTTCCCTCATCCAGGCAAGAAACACCTTCAGGTTCTCTATCTTTCAAAAAAGCGTTTTCGAACACTCTTAGAACACGGGTATGCTTCAAATCTTCAGTCACTAAGGGGCATACCATATACGCAGTTAGACCAGCCAAGTGTGCACCAAGAATATCAGTGCTCAACTGATCACCGATCATCAATGTTCGATCTTTAGACGAACCCATGAGTTTACACGCACGCATATATCCAAAGGGTAAAGGTTTTAGAGCCTTAGAAACAATGGAGATATTTAACTCGCGCGCCATAATGAGTACATCGTTGTGAAAATTATTCGACAAAAAGCAAACCGAAACACCCGCCGACTGGAGTCGAGAAAGCCAAAGAGAAACATCGCGAGGAACACTGCGGGTATCACGCGTTAGAACAGTATTGTCAACATCAAGGAGAACGCACTCAAACCCTCGCCTGACAATATCGAAGGAAACATCGATATACGATATACGGGAAAAATATCTGTCAGGCTGAAAGAGCGACATTTGGACTCACTCTCTATGAATATGCCTGGATGGTTGCTTGATGATCCTCGTAGGTTTTATCGAAGTAATATTGCATCTTTCCATTTGAGTCAGGCCAAAATGAGAAGAAGTAATAATCAGAGAAATTCTGTTCAGGTGAGCAAACTGCCTGCAGACAGTCAAGACTCGGTGAACAAATTGGCGTCGGTGGAAGACCTTTGGTTTTCCTTGTGTTGTATGGACTGTCGGTGTTCCAATCGTAATTATCGGGCTCCCCGCCAATTTCGTATGCTGTAGTAGCATCACTTCCCAACATACCATACGCAGGATCACCGTCGTTAGTTAAGCGATTATAGAAAACAGCAGCAACTTTAGAGCGCGTATCCGCAACTGATTCTTTTTCAACGATTGAAGCCAAAATTAGAACATCATAAGACGAATAGCCCAAACTTTCAGGATAGGAATAATCAAGAGTTGCTACTTCTTGTTGATACTGTGAAAGCATCTGACGTATTACATCTTTAGCGGTATAGCCCTGTATAACCTCGTAGGTTTTAGGAAACAAAAAGCCTTCAAGAGTATTATTATGAGCTGAAGCAACAAAAGGGAACTCTTCTGCAAAACTGCTTGCATTGCGAGCGGCAGAGATAAAGTCTTCTTTAGTAATAGACCCCGCATAGGCTTTTTGAACAGCCTCTCCCATGCTCTCTATAGTGTACCCTTCAGGAATTGAAAGACTGTTTTCGCCTAATCCGGGACCTGCAACCAGACTATTAACCACTTCCTCGCAGGTAACACCACCTTCAAAGGTATAAATACCTGGCTTTAATGACGAAGCGGCATTCTTGGTCGAAACGTTATCAGTAAATTCGTTTTTACTGTTAATAACACCTGCATCATACAGAATGTCGGCAATAGCTTGCGTAGAAGAACCTTCAGGAATTTCCACCTTCACTGATTCGCCTTCCTGCAGAAGATTTTTGTTACCACCGAAACAACTCGATAGCCCAAAAATCAGTGCAATGAGCAAAACAATGGCTACTACAACTACCGCAATAATGGGACCTTTGCTTTGCTTGGGACGAATATAGGAGGTATCGTATGTTTTAAACTGACGAGCACCACGAGCATGAGCTGCACGCGCTGCATGATTAGATCGCTGAGAATACGTCACGCGTTTTGGCGTCATAGCGTAACCTTTCTTTTCTAGTCTTGATTCCTAGAGTCAAGCCATGATTGCAAGAAAACGGAAGCCGCAATCATGTCTACTTTACCACGCATCTCTTTTTCAGAGAGACCCTTCTCGCGAAGAATTCTTTTAGCTTCACGAGAACTCAATCTTTCATCGACGAATTCCAAAGGGACACCAAGATGAGAAGCAACGTGCTGGGCGATTTTTTTATTAGTTTGAGCCTGTGAGCCAACATCGCCAGAAAGCGTAAGAGGTAACCCTGCTAGAAGCATCTCAGGCTCCCAATCCTCACACACCCTTCGAAGCGAAGAGGCGTTGCTTTCAACCTCTTTAGTAGGCAATACGCAAACAGGAGATGCAACACGTTCGCGGGGATCGCATATTGCAATCCCACAGCGAACCTTACCTATATCAAGAGCCATAATTCTCATGAAAAACCTAATTAGAAGTAGTTACGTGCCGCCTCAAGCGCAGCGTCCAAACCGGCGACATCTTTACCTCCTGCTTGAGCCATAGATGGCTTTCCGCCACCGCCGCCTTTAATGTTTGAGGCAATAGCCTTAATAACTGCTCCAGCGTTGAACCCAGCCTGAACAGCTTCATCGCTACCTGCCGCCAATAGCAAAGGTGTTCCTTCGTTGTCAGAAGCAAGAACACAAGCTCCGCCGTTATCGAGACGAGCGCGCACGATGTCCCAGAAATTGCGCATTCCACCAGCATCAAGACTGTCTTTGCGATATACAAAGACAGGGAAACCAGCATCAACAATATACTCGTCAAGTGATTCAGGAAGAATATCATTAGAAGAAGTTTTAGCCTTCTTAAGCTCGGAAGTCAGTTCCTTAACCTGAGCTAAGGTTGATTCGACACGAGCAACAACGTCTTGAACGGGCGTGCGAAGCTTAGAAGAAAGTTCCTTCATAGGAACCTCGAAGCCGTTAAGGTAATCTAGAGCATCAAAACTCGTGAGCGCTTCGATACGACGCGTATTAGCACCCACACTGCTCTCAGAGACAATCTTTACTAAACCAATTTCAGAAGTATTAGAAACATGGCAGCCACCACAAAGCTCTTTCGAGAACTCTCCCGCTTCAACAACACGAACCGTTTCACCATATTTTTCACCAAACAGAGCAGTAACGCCCGCTTCGCGCGCAGAAGAAAGACTGGTTTCATAGATATTCGTGGGTAAAGCAAGCATGATTTGCTCATTAGCAAGCTTTTCAACCTGTGCAAGCTCTTCAGGCGTCATTGCCTCAAAGTGAGTAAAGTCAAAGCGGAGCCTATCAGGGCCTACATAGCTTCCAGCCTGATTAATGTGCGAACCCAAAACACTGCGTAGAGCAGCATGAAGAAGATGAGTGCACGTATGGTTGCGCGAAATACGTGCACGACGCAGCTTATCGACCTGAGCAGCAACGCTTTCTCCAACGGTAACCGTTCCTGAGGTAACGGTTACCACATGAGCAACCAAACCCTTTTCAGGAGCTTTCGTATCAATCACTTCAGCAGTAAAGGCCTCAGAAGAAATGGTGCCGGTATCTCCAACTTCACCGCCCATCTCTGCATAAAACGGTGTGATATCAAGAATTATTTCGCCCGTCTGTCCCGCTTTAAGTGAATCGACACGAGCATCATCTTTAACCAGCGCAAGAACACTCGCCTGAGCGGAAAGAGAAGTATATCCAACAAACGTGGTGGCTCCTATTTCGCGCAGCAAATCGGCATGAACACCACCGTAGGTGCTCCAAGCAGCTTCCGCATCTTTTACGTTAGCAGCGCGGGCACGCTCCCTTTGCTCCTCCATGCAACGAGCAAATTCATCTTCATCAACACTAAAGCCACGCTCTACACATATTTCTTTCGTAACCTCGACAGGAAAACCGTACGTATCATGAAGCGTAAACGCAATTTTTCCAGAAAGAACGGATCCTTCAAGCTCCTTAAGGGCATCATCAAGATAGGCCTGACCCTGTTTTAATGTGGTTCCAAAGCGCTCTTCCTCTGAAAGGATGACGCGCTCGATAAGGGCACGATTATCAATAATCTCAGGGTACACATGACCCATGAGTTCGATAATTTTCTCAACATACTGGTTAAGAAATGCACCTTCAATGCCAATGGAATGACCCTTCATAACGGCACGACGAAGCAAACGGCGCAAAACATATCCACGGCCTTCATTGGAAGGAAGAATGCCATCAGCAATCATAAAGGTAACAGCACGACTATGATCAGCCATAATACGTAAACAGAGATCGGTAGCTTCATCGGTTTTGTAGGTTTTACCCGAAAGAGACTCTCCAACCGCAATAAGATCACGTAAGACATCAGTGTCGTAGTTGTTATCTACGCCCTGCATAATGGCCGCAATTCGCTCCAGACCCATACCCGTATCAATATTTTTCTTAGGTAAAGGAGCGAGAGTTCCATCTTCTTGGCCATCATACTGTGTGAAGACGCAGTTCCAGTACTCTAAGAATCGATCGCAATCGCAACCAGGGGCACAATCAGGACTTCCGCAGCCAACCTCAGGACCTTGGTCGTAATACAGCTCAGAACAAGGCCCACATGGACCCGTTGGTCCAGCACGCCAGAAGTTATCTTCTTCACCAAGGCGAGAAATATGATCTTCAGGAACACCGAGCTTTTTCCAAATATCGATGGTTTCATCGTCGTTTTCAAAAACGGTAAAGTAGAGTTTTTCGGCAGGGAGTTTCAAAACCTCAGTTGAAAACTCATATGCCCAAGCACACATTTCTTCTTTAAAATACTCACCAAAACTGAAGTTTCCAAGCATCTCGAAAAAGCTCAAATGCCTACCCGTAGTACCAATAATGTCGATATCATTGGTACGAACACACTTCTGTACCGTGGTGGTACCGATGTAGGGTTTCTCAAGCTGCTTTTGCTGAAGGAAGTATGGCTTAAATTGAACCATTCCCGCACTCGTAAGCAAAAGTGAAGGATCATCAGGAATGAGCGAAGATGATGGCATGCGCTTGCAGCCCTTTTCCTCAAAAAACGATAAATACTTCTCGCGTATTTCAGCAGTTGTCATGTATTCCATGCGCAAAAAACCTCTTCGATTACTTTTAAGTTATATGAATTATTCGCAGACGAATCATATCAAGATTTGCCATGCTTGGGGGTGTCAACCCCAATATCGGGAACAAAAAACTCACCCGTAGCATCTGCAACGGGATTTACCTCTGTCCCGGAAGGTTCGCCTTTAAAAATAACTCCGTCTGTTGCAACAATAATGCGACCAGTTCGTTTCTCAAAATAGTAAACAAACAACGATTTAATAGCTGCCACAGCTGGAATTGAAGCAAGCATGCCAACAAAGCTACCCATAAAACCAGACATCGCAAAGCCTAAGGCGGAACCCGTCATTAAAGCCAAAATTACCAAAGCAGGATGAATATCAACAGAATTCGCCATAATCTTTGGTGAAATAAAGGTATACACCACCTGCTGAACAACGATGGTATAAATGAGTGCCAAAAGCGCAATCAAAGGGCTCACGAAAATACCTACGATACCCGCTAAAGCACCACCGAGCCAAGGACCAACAATGGGAATAATATTTAAGATGCCAGCAATCACACCTAATGCCGCAGCACTCGGAATTCCCATTACGGCAAAACCAATACCGCAGCCCAAGCCAATCAAAAAGCACTGAATGAGCGTTCCTTTGATATATCCACCCATAACGCGCGTAGTGGTGAGGTAAATCATATCGAGATCTTCTCTGAAGCGAGGCCCAAAAAGACGCTTCACTTCACGTCCGAGTGCAGGAAGTTCCATCAAAACCCAAAACGCAACTACAAGAGAAAAACCGATAATCATAACCGCATTAGCAACACCCGAGCCAAAAAAAACAACATTTTGTGCACTGCTCTGAGCAAACTGAGAAAACCATGCTCCCACCGATACAAGCGCGTTGTTGAACCATTCATGGATTCGTGCATCCTGCAAAATGTAGGAATACTGTTGGTAGATATCGTTCCACCAATCTCGAATCATACCGATATACTGCGGAACACCTTCTGCGAGATGCTTAAATTGCTCATCAAAGCCAAGAGCAGGCGAAAACAAAAGCCAACCCAACAAAACCATGGCAGCGGCGAATAAAATATACGTGATACAGGTGCCAACAAGACGATTAAAGCCCTTTTTCTCAAGATAGTTCACAGGACCCTTAAGACAAAAAACAATTACCGTAGTCCAAACAACAATTCCCACAGGAACTGAAAGAACGTTCAAAACCTGCCCGAGCAAATAAAGAAGAGCCACCAAAACAATGATGAATAAGCCCGTAAAAAGTTTACGCTGCATCTTAATTGTTTTAAGGGACTCTTCTCTTAATTCTTCATCCTCAACAACAGGATGATTTGAAGTAAACAACTTTGCTACTTCTCCTCTGTTACCGAAGAAGCGGTTTTGTTTGCCTGAATAGCTGCTGCACTCTTCAAGTTAGCAGAAACCTCATTGGTACGCTCAAGAGTTGCACAACGAGCTTCATATTTTGCTTCGCGCTCGATTTTGCGAACTTCAGACTGATCCTGTAAATCAGATACTTTTTCGCCTACCGCCTCTAGACCAGTATCAACCGCATCAACAAAACAGCCAACGGAAGTATCAGAAGAAGCATGAGGAGCAATGCGATCACGAATTTTTCCCGTTACGGTACCGATAATGTCTAAAGGGGCTGAAGCAACCGCATCCAAAGAACCCGTAGCCTTAGAAACATTTGTTGAAACACTATTCACATCTTCAAGAATCTGATCTACACGCATGATCTCAAGATTAACCGCATCGATAGTTAACGTAGCGCGATCCATTAACGGATCAACCTTATCAACCACTGGCTTAACCTTCGTTACAATTTCTTGAGCATCATCAATCATAGGTTCAACTTTTACTACAGCACCTTTTACCACTTTTACCAAGGTGATAAAAAGATACGCAAGAGCAACAAGGGCAACAATTCCTGCAAGACAAAGCAGAACAATCCCTACTGGTATCAAAGATTCAAAAAACTCCATTACATCCTCCTTCTAGCTTAGATAAATATACCACTTTACAAACCAGTCTTGTCTCGGATAACCGCATCAACACGGTAGCTTTCCCATCCACGCTCCCCAGGAGTATAGAAACAACCCTGCTCAAGCCCTTCCGGCAAATAGCGTTGATTCGCATAACCGCTTGGCTGCGAATGGGGATAGAGATATTCACCATACTCCTCTGAACCAGGACGATGTCTATCTCTTAAATACGAAGGAACACTACGAACGGGTCCATGCTTTATCTCCTCAAAGGCAGCAGCTAAACCCGCATAGGAGGCGTTTGATTTAGGTGCGAGTGCCATATACACCGCTCCCTGAGCAAGATTGATTCTGCACTCAGGATAACCAATGACTTCTGTAGCCTTAAAAACTGCATGCGCAACAAGAAGCGCTTGAGGATCTGCATTTCCAATATCTTCGGAAGCAAAAATTAAAATACGGCGTGCAATAAACTTTGGATCTTCTCCTCCATCTATCATACGAGCAAGCCAATACAGCGCAGCATCGGGATCAGAACCCCTCATAGACTTAATAAAGGCTGAGATAATGTCGTAGTGCATATCTTTGTTTTTGTCATAGGGAAGCATCCTATGAGGTACAGCGCGCCTAACCATATCCTCAGTAATTATGTTTGACCCTTCCGCCTTTGCTAAATCCGAAGACAAGGAAAGCGTATTGAGAGCGCTACGCGCATCACCATCTGCCAAAAGCAAAATAGCATCACGAGCCTCGTCATCAAGAGAATAGAGCCCTTTCAATCCCCGATCATCAACCAACGCACGGGCAATAATCTCTGCAAGATTTTCTTTTGAAAGGGAGTGCAGCTCAACGATGCGAGAACGTGAAATAAGAGCTGAATTAACTTCGAAAAAAGGGTTTTCCGTCGTAGCACCAATGAGAACCACAGTTCCATCTTCTACAGCATGCAGAAGAGCATCCTGCTGAGCACGATTAAAACGATGTATTTCATCAACAAAAAGTATTGTTTTTATTCCCTGATGAAGAAGTCTTTTTTCCGCCTCACCAATCTCTCTTCTGAGGTCAGAGACCGTGCCTCCAATGGCGGAAACTTCAACAAAATGAGCGTGCGTTGTATGCGCAATTACTCGCGAAAGAGAGGTTTTACCCGTACCCGCAGGTCCATACAAAATGACAGATGAAAGTGAATCATTTTCTATGGCACTTCTAAGCCACGTACCCTTTCCGAGTGCTTTTTCCTGACCAACCAAATCGTCAAGAACACGCGGGCGCATACGAACGGCAAGAGGCGCATTCTCATTCTTTACTTCATTTTCTATCTCAGTAAATAAGGTATCCATGAGCTCTACTCTATCATGATACAGAAGCAGACTAACTTCCGTTTTGTGTCCCTGGGCTATTGTTAATAAGCTGTAAATAACTCGACAATGGAACGTAATGCAGTTTGGCTAAAATGAACAGCCGCAACCTTGATTCAGAATACCCCTAACTGCACATCGCATACGCCGCGAGAACAGCCTTCTTTAGCTTGCTTGTATCACTTTTATCAAAGCTATACGAAACCGAATCAGCTCCCGTTTCGCTATCCTGGGCCAAAAAATCAACACGAATAAACGTACCAACAACTCTCGAAAAGCCTTCCCTTAAAAGAGCATAGGCATAGCATTGAGCCTGTAAAAGATGTTTTTGATACACCTCTTCTGCGGTTTCTAAAAGCGAACCGCCTGTTTTATAGTCAACAAAAAACGCCTCCTCGTTTGAGTTTATCCCCAAGGCATCTATTTCACCCTCAAGAAAGATCTCGTCCTCATCAGCCGATAAAGAAACCATGAAAGGAACTTCCGCGTCAATGAATTCGCATGCAAGCAACTTATTTAGTACATCGCGCGAAAGCCAAGCCTCAAGTGCCTGTTGCAGTCTATTTTGGAGATGATGAGAGAAGTCAAGATTTCTCTGAAGATGCGTTACATACGCTTCATCCAAAGACAACAACCATCCCAAGCGATCCTCCTGGTTTCGCGCCTCCAAAACCAACTTCTGTGCGCAACGATGAAATCCTCTGCCAAATTCAAGAGCTTCATCGCGCGATTCACTCAGATTGAAAATACTATCAAAATCTCCCTCATGGAGCTGATACGATGGTTGTCTTTTATCATGCCTGTTACTCTCGAGCTTTTTGGCTAAAGAGGAATAGGAAACGGTATTTGAACAGGCATTTTCATATACACTCAAAGAAGATGTTTGGGAAGAAGCAGGATACAACTCATAGTACTCTTCTTGAATTGTTGTTTTCTCGTCTGCCTGCTCCGAGACATCCTTCAAGGCGATGAAACGAAAGGAAAGAGGCATGGTTCCACCGTAGGATATGCGCTGAAATTCATCATCATTATTCCAGCCAAGAACTGTTTTCAAATCGTAAATAATACCTTTTTTTGAATAGTCAAAAGAGGCGTTTCCTCCGACTGTACAGTTCAAGAACAATGACTTGCTTGCCCTCGTAAGAGCAACGTAGAGCAAACGCTTGGCTTCCTCTAATTCTTTTTTCGCTCGACGTTGATGAAGAGCAACGAAGGACAGTTCATCATCTTGAGGCTGATAATTTTCGCTTTCAACTAAGAGTGCTTTTAGCTCATCTGAAATCTTTTTCTGCGCGGATGAAAGCTTAGGCTTCAAAGAAATTTGCGTGATACCCTGATTTGCTTCCACACAAAACAATTCCTCATTCACGGTACCCGCATTAAGCTCCGAAAGGGCAACATGCGGAAACTCAAGGCCTTTACTTGCATGAACAGTCATAATTTTCACAAAACTTGATGAAGTGGTCGAAAGAACCCCCGGAGCTTCCTTCGAAGCCGCAAGTCTTGCCGAAAAAGCATCGATTATCTGCGACGCGCCCATTCCAGAGGTTTCAAACTCGGAAATCATATCAAGAGCTTTATAAATATTTCCGGCCGTTGCAAGACCTTGTGCTCCCGACTGCTCAAGACGCGAAAAATATCCCGTCGAAACAAATAGATGCTTTAGAGCACGCACGACACCTACACCTATTGATTCCTGGCAAAGTTTATCGATGCAAGCCCTAGCATGATGTAACGTATCACGCTCCAACAAGGAAAGCGAGATGAACATATCATCGGTGCCATACATAAATCCAAGGGCAATATCCTGTTTTTTGATTCTTCCCTCTTCTTCGGTAGTCGCAAGAGCTAAAAAAGTCGCATCAGAAACAGCAAACATATCGGAGGAAAGAACTGTATAGAGTGCAAGTGAATCAAAGGGGTTTGCACAAACGCGCAAAAGATTGCACATAAGCTCAATTTCTTCTGCCTTCGAAAAAACGGAGCCACCCGTAATAATACTTTCAAAGCCAGCTTCCTGAAGAGCATCCGCATAGCATCCCACATTAGACATGCTTCCAAGGAGAATTACCATCTCATCAGGAGAAACACCCCTATCGCGCAACTTTGAAAAGTGCTGAGCGATTTCCTGAGCTGCTCTGCGACGAGCATCTGCCACTACTGCGGGCTTTTGAACGTCAATTACCTGCATAATAATGCGCGGTTCATGAGCGAAAACAGGGTCAAACTCATCATTGATAGCCGATCGGGGGTTAAGCGATAAAAACTTCTCACCAAAGAACTGAGGAGCCGAAAAAACAAAGTCAACAAAACTCAAAATATCCTTATGGCTTCTAAAATTATCAGGCAAATTGACAAAACGCGCGTTATTGAACCGTGTACCAACATAGTCTCTAAACTCATGAAACACTGAAACATCCGCACCACGGAACCGATAGATGCTCTGTTGCGCGTCGCCAACTGTACATACATTAGAACCATCTTCATGAAGAATGTTTTCCAATAGTGCGACCTGAAGCTGATCGGTATCCTGAAACTCATCAATCATCACAAGGTTAAATCGCTCGCGCAAAGCTTGAGCAATTTCAGGGTAGGTTTCGAGCGCCCAAACAGCCTTTCGTAGCTGATCGGTGTTATCTAAGAGCGAAGATCCCTTCAAGGCCTGAAAACACTCATACACTAATGATGCAAAACGAACAAGTACCTGCGCATAGTGCGTTCCTATAGCCTGATTAACCTGAGCAGAAAGCGTCGCATACGTCAGACGATAATCCTCAAAAAAGTAAGCATCTTCTTTTTTCATCCGAAACTTTGGAGACGTTTTAGGGAATGAATAAAACACCTGTAAAAATTGCTTAGAATCAAATTCAGTCTCAGTAAACGAAAGATTGGGATTATCCGTCAAATACAACTGAGTTATTGCGAGGGCATCCTCAATTGCTTGCAAATTCTTAAGGTCCGTTGCATTCGGTTTTATCCATTCATTTGCAACATCAACAAAGGATTCTCCCAGCTCTAACATTTGCCGAAGAACAAGATTAGGCTTACAGCCTATTTTTGGAAGATTGATAGAAGCAAAACCTTTTCGTGTTGCAAGTGCTTTATCAATCACCGCATTACACATCTCAAAAACTGCCGTTCCATTGCTATTCGCACGAATGCTATACACATCAAGTAAATCAAGCAGAGCTCGGTCGTTTTCTTTACGTGCCTGATTCACCACACTCTCGAAAGCCTGTTCCATTAATACCCGAGCGTCTTCTTCAGCAATAATCTCAAAAGCAGGGTCTAGATTTAACAAAAAAGCGTTTTCGCGCAAAATACGAGAACAGATACCATGCATGGTCGAAACCCAAGCGTCATCAGTTTTAAGAGCCTCGCTCACCAATCCCTCAGCAAGAAGTTGGTTTTTAATTCGAGATTTCAGCTCCCCCGCTGCTTTTTTCGTAAATGTCGTTGCCAACACTTCATCGATACTCCGTAGATATGAAGAATCACTCGAGCCCTGAGGTAAAAGAGCATAGACTACGCGCTGAGTGAGCGTGAAGGTTTTTCCGCTTCCCGCTCCTGCGGCAACCATTAGGGGTTTATCGAGAGTTGTTATCACCTCTCGCTGTTGAGGAGTAGCTGTTTCAAGATTCATTGGCATTTCCGATCACAATTTGCAACAGAGCAATAGGTGCAAGCCTTAGAGTTACAGGGGTTGGGAGCTATATCTCCTGAAAACATGCGTTTTAAATACGGAACTAAAGCTTCCTCAACTAGATCAAGATATGCGCCAAAATTCATCGCCACAACACTTGTTTTTTTGGCAAAACTAGAAAGATCAAGAACAGACTCATTGTAAGAACCCGCGAGAGTTTCACTATCTTCCATAGAACGATACGAAAGATACAGTGCGCCTGAACAAGTTTTATCAGGAAATATCTTTCTGAGAGCTTGAGCATAAATAAGTGCTTGAATTTTTTGAGGAAGTGAAAACTCTTGCTTATCAGGGTTATAACCCGCCTTGTGATTAGCAATGTTTCCTTTGTAGTCAAAAACAACGAAATTTTTGCCATCCGAACTCACATCAACACGATCAACCCGCCCAATCAACGGTACACCCGCATACAGAATACCATCAGATACCGTAAGCGCCTTTTCATGACAGGCGGGGACGTAGGAAGGCAGCATCCTGGCCTGCTGCTCTAAAGAAGCAAGAAGAGTTTCTTTTAAGTGCTCACCCTCTATTATGTCGAGCTCAGATTCCAATACATAGTGAGCTGAATCGTCTTCTGTCTGCTCTTTAAGCTTCTGTTCAAACAAGGTATTAAATATCTTTGAAACCTGCTCAAAATTGGCTTCAGTAACACGCGAAAGACTATAATCCTCCTTCATTATGCGATACAAGTCAGCGAACATTTCATGCACAAAGACACCCTGTTCGAGAGATCCTCGTTCAAAGTCGAGTTTTTTTGGATTGATTCTTCGCTCAATAAACCATCGATATGGACACATCACATACGCTTCAATGTCAGAAGGGCTCACGGCCTGTATGGGCTTGCAGTAATGAAGCTGAGTACGCGGAAGAATGAGATTGGATTTTGCGTCTTCAGAAAGCATTCCCCGAATAACTTTTGGAACAACGAGCACAGGTAGCTCTTTACTTTTGCCGGCAGCTTCCGCACAAAGTGAAGCACCTTCACTTTCTTCTTGGATAAGCAGATTATCGAATAAATACTCTTCTCCCCGCTGAAACACAAAACAACGTTCTGCATCAAGAGAAAACGGTTCTTCACTCCCTTCTTTTTCATAGAACGAAAGAAGCTCATCAAAGAAAAAAGCGGGATATGTTTCTTCCCCCTCGGGCGATACAAGAACCTGTTCACACGCAAAACGCTCAAAAGCGCATCTTTCAGCCTGCATCATCATCACGCGTTGCTCCCGTAAAAAAGACTCAGCAAATGAAATACCAAGCGCTTCATCGATATGCAAAAATGCAGCAAAAACATTACTCGAACTAAAGAAGCGCGCATCCAAATCACACATGACCACGGTATTAAACCCTTGTGGGGCAACATTAAACGCCTCATGATGAGTCGCAAATAAAACCTGTACAGGTTGATTGGCGTCAATTATTTTCCTGCTTCTAACAGTAAGGGATTCAGCAAAAAGCGAAACTTCTTCGATGGAACTATTGAACATCCTCGCCGCCTCGTAGAGAGAGCGCAAAGAAGAAATAGCCTCGATTTCCTCCTGCAGCAAAGCCTCATCATGAGCGAAACACTTGATTGCAACATCTTTAAAGTAGTCAAGAATAAGCGAAGCATCAATGGTTTCAAAAAGTTCTTCAGCATACGAAAAATGAGAAGCTTTCTTTTCTATAACCTCTCGAATTTCTTTATCGTCAAAGCGCTTTTCGCTTCTAAGCAAGGAATTTATCTGATAGGAATCAAATATGCTTGCACCCGAATACGGGGATTTCAGATAGTCACTCAACGCACTAAAAGAATGATCCGTAAAAAAAGCATGAAGCGCAAAATAACTTTTGCCAAAAAGTGTTTCTGCAAAAGGGCGAATACCAGAAACCGCCGCATTTATTTCCCTTGACTGCATGCGCGACAAAAGTGTATCGAAGAGCTCAAGAGGAGTAGCGCACAATAATAGAACATTTGAAAAACACTGCTTTTGAATTGCATCACTAAGCCATGATTCAATTCGCTCCGCAAGCAAAGAACCTTGAGAAGTAGCTCCCGAGGGAAATAAAAACTCCACTGAAATATCTTCTGGCAATGGCTTAATTATCGTTTCAGTAAAACCCTTTGCAGCTTTATCGGCTGATGAAAACATGTCTCGATGAGCGTCAATGAATTCTTGAAGAAAAAAGGGTGGAACAAACGATTCTGACAGGGAAAAAGAGCACGAAAAAGCCGCAGTTGGGAGAAACGCAAAAGCTTCTCCTGCTTCAATAAAATGGTGTGCGAGGGCAGTTTTTTTATACGAAGCTACAATCTCAAGAACCTCACGCACAATGCCTTCATACGAATCAAGGGAATTGAGAGCGTTCTCAAAAACCGTCGAACCCGCCACTTCGTAAATATACCGAGAGAACAATTGCACTGCCCCCTCTGAAGAAGCAATTCCTCCGTGTTCACGAACAACTTTTGAAACTAAGATTGTTCGCTCCAGTGGAGAAATAAGTCTCCTTGAATCACCCCATATATCCCATTGATCTTGAAGCCAAGCAAGAAAAGGAATTACCTGCAACCCCAAAGCAGCACGTTTGGTTGTTTTGGAATAGCTTTTTCGATACAGGTCAGCTTCTTCAAAGGAAGACACAAATACTGTGGCTTTATCTCTCAATTACTGCCCCTTTCGTTTAGCACATGCATATAGTACCGAAAAAACAATAATCCATTTGCATTATCTACGCCTGTCAAGGCTTTTCTTTTAGAAAGATCACCGTATACTAAAAGTAAGCCGTTCCCGTGTTCGCGATGGACCGATGATTATTTATAGGGAGCTTCAGATTGCGCTCGGAATGGAGATTCGTATCCGTTGATACGAAAGCCAGGAAGCGCGCTGCGAGCACCCACCTAGAGTAGGTGGGTTCATCCTATAGCGGGGACGGTTTCTTTTATTTGTTTTACCTATAATACCTGTTCAATAGCTATTTTTACCTTCTGTATTTTGACTAAAATCCGAAACAGGGACGAATTAGGGACGAATTTTGTTCTCAAATTTACAGTCTAGTGCCCCGATAGCAGCCCTTTCGTCGTCAATATTTACATGAGTATATACCCCTAAAGTGACGGCACTCGTTGAATGTCTTGCAAGTCTTTGCATGATGGCAGGATGTATTTTTTACTGAGCTAAAAGTGTGATAAACATTTTTCAACGGCTTAGAAAGCGGCAGTACGTCTGCACTGGCTTTTCACTTCCGAAGTAACTACCACGAAGCCGGTATTTCAAACGAAAGTTCCTCAGGCTTCCAGATAACAATCTCGCCCGCTTCCTGAGTTTTCTTCAGATCGATAACCCGCTGATTAGAAGAACCCTTCCAAACAAGGTCATAGGACTTCAATTCTTCCACAAAGGGTCCGTCAACCAAGACATCACAACATGCAAGTAAATCAGGAGCTGATTTATGAGGATTTCCTGCCATAAGATCTTCATAGCGATACCCTGAATAAATCCAAAGATGATATCCAACCTTCTTTAATGCCAGTGCCAACTTTAGTACTTCCTTGCATTGGTCAAAGGGCTCCCCACCTGTAAGAGTAACGTCTTTAATAAGCTTATTTGACTGTATTTCTTTGACGATATCTTCTATATCTGCACTATAACCACCTTCAAAAGGCTGCGACTCAGGATTATGGCATCCCGGGCAATGATGAGAACATCCCTGCACAAACACAGAAAACCGCAAACCAGGACCATCAACAATGGAGTCTGATGCTGTTCCATACATCTGCAATAACGTCATTACTCTCTCCTGCACAGTTAAGCGCCCGCATAATCGCAAAAGACATGCGGGCGCTCTGCTTTTTTACAACTACCTTAAAACTAAATTGAGTGGATTTATTCCCCTCTGGTAGTTCCATGCTTAACGCGATCAGCCTCTTCTGCACGCTTTGCATCGTTAAAGCGATCAAGCGTACCAACAAGATACCCCGTAATGCGACGAATACGTTCGAAACGAATTCCGTCTTCTTCAGTACGACCGCACTTAGGGCATCGATCCCCAATAATACCGTTATAACCACATTCCGGATCACGATCAACTGGATGATTAATGGAGCCATATCCAATGCCACTATTCTTCATATGGCGAATTACCGCCTCAAAAGCTTCAAGGTTATCAGTAGGATCACCATCAAGCTCGATATAAGAAATGTGACCACCATTGGTAAGCGCATGATAAGGCGCCTCAATAGAAATCTTATCGAAGGCATTAATGTTGTAATAAACCGGAACATGGAAGCCATTCGTGTAGTAATCACGATCAGTAACACCGGGAATAGAACCATAACGCTCACGATCCATGCGAACAAAACGACCCGAAAGACCTTCTGCAGGCGTTGCGATTAAGGAATAGTTCATGTGACGCTGCTGCGAAATTTTATCCATATAGGAGCGCATATGACCAATAATCTCTAATCCCAATTTTTGTGACTCAGGGCTTTCGCCATGATGATGTCCCGTTAACGCAACCAGCGTTTCAGCTAAGCCAATGAAGCCAACGGTGAGCGTGCCATGTTTCAAAACCTCGCGCTGCTCATCGTCGTATGCAAGCTTTTCAGAATCAAGCCAAACACCCTGACCCATCAAGAAAGGAGCATTGTAGACGCGCTTGCGTGCCTGAATTTCAAAACGCTCATCAAGCTGACCAACAACCAAAGCAAGCTTAGAATCCAAAAGATCAAAGAATAAATCTCTATCTCCCTTTGAACGAATAGCCAAACGGGGCAAGTTGATTGACGTAAAGCTCAAATTTCCGCGGCCCGTAGTAATTTCGCGCTCCGGATCGTAAAAATTACCCATTACACGAGTACGACAGCCCATATAAGAAATTTCCGTTTCAGGAGTGCCTTTGTAATACTGCAAGTTATAGGGAGCATCAAGGAAGCTAAAGTTGGGGAATAAACGCTTAGCTGAGCAGCGCATAGCCAACTTAAACAAATCATAATTTGGATCACCCGGATTGTAGTTAACTCCCTCTTTTACGCGGAAAATCTGCACAGGGAAGATAGGTGTTTCACCGCTACCAAGACCCGCCTCAGTAGCAAGCAAGATATTCTTGATAACCATGCGACCTTCTGCAGAAGTATCCATGCCGTAGTTAATTGACGAGAAAGGCGTTTGAGCACCTGCACGAGAATGCATGGTATTGAGATTATGAATCAAAGCTTCCATAGCCTGGAAGGTGGCACGATCTGTATCGCGCTTTGCAGCAGTTTCAGCATAATGAAGGACTTTTTCAGCAGACTTTTCTTCCAAACCGAGCTCGCTAAGCTCTGCATGAACAGCAGAAACAAACGTAGTATTCATTACCAATTCAGCAACTTTACCCGTTTCGCCTTCTACCCTACCAACAATGATCTCGCTGGTCTCTCTTGGGTTTTCAATCTCGGTCAAAAGCTCAAGAGCTTCTGCGAGATGCTTTTTATACAGACGGCGATACGTTTTCTTAACGCCAAGTGCTAGACCATAATCAAAGTCACAAATTGACTGTCCACCGTGCTGATCGTTCTGGTTCGACTGGATAGCAATACAAGCAAGCGCCGAATAGCTGGCAATATCATTTGGTTCGCGCAAAACGCCATGACCTGTAGAAAAACCACCCTTGAACAACCTACGAAGGTCGATCTGGCAGCACGTAGTGGTAAGGGTGTAAAAATCCATATCGTGAATATGAATATCACCCTCGCGATGGGCCTTCGCAAAACGAGGGTCTATCACACACATCTCGTAGAACTGCTTTGCAGCTTCAGAACCATACTTCAACATGGTACCCATGGCGGTATCCGCATCGATATTGGCGTTTTCGCGCTTCATATCAGAATCGCTCGCCTTAGAGAAGGTAATGTCTTTGAGAGTTTGAACGAGCCTACTATTAACATCACGAACACGGCTGCGCTCTGCGCGATACAGAATGTAAGCCTTTGCGGTCTGGCCAAAATTCTCTTCAATCAGTTCCTGCTCAACAAGATCCTGAATGCCCTCAACGGTAGGAACTCCCTCTATGGCCCCCTGCTCGAGTTTATCAACTACTGAACGAGTAATCTGTTCTGCAACATTACGATCCTGCATTGCACCAGAAGCCTGAAATGCTTTCTCAATAGCATCGACAATCTTGGTCTGATCAAACTGAGTCTTGCGACCGTCACGTTTGATAATTTCAGTAATCATAAGCTCTTATCCTCCATTTCAAAACGAAACCTCTTTTCTTGTTTTGCGTACTTAAAAGTTTTGCTTTATCTTTCAAACACAAACCACAAGAGGTTTTTCTATTAACAAAATTCTCCACCGCGATTTATATATGTTTTCCCCATTAAAATGAGGTTTTCCACAACTTATATTTCTTGATCATACTATATGTTGTGGTCTGTCTATTTTTTACGTATAGATATAGTATTATCAGAGCGCAGTTAGTCAAGACCAAAGATCCACAAAAGGCTAATGTTTGATAGAAAAAGCAAACAATTGCTAGGCGACTGAACCGTAAACGTAGCCCCAGCCATGACTCGATAAAGATGAATTAATCTGGCCACACAAACGTAGCCTTGAATAAGAACCAGGCGGCAATAAAGAAATAATTTCCTGCAAGTCTTCGTTTAAGCCAAACGCTTCAGCCTGAAGAATAACATCAAGACGACTCACACATTCATCTTGCAGATAAAGCGAATCAATAAATTCTTGCAATATGCCATAGTGCGGGCTTTTTTCTCTCATCGCTTAAACCTTCCGAACTTCGTTTAGAGCAAAACGTCTTTGCCCGACAAGGCCGCGACCAAAGCACCTGTGTAAGAAGGTGTGGCATTTCCCGCACCACGAACGAACTGAACGCCCCATTGCTGCAACTTCAAACCCGCGTCAATAAAAGAATCAGGATAGTAATAAGGATTATCACGCGTGGGGTTAAGCTGTCCAGAATTAGGCTCATTCACGATAAATTCAACGAGTAGCGGTTTGGTAGAACATTCCTTTACGGTTTTCACGAGAGGTTCGAGTTCTTCGATGGGCAGACCCGAACGAATACCAACGACATCGGCACCATATTCACATGCCATAGCAATAGCATCACTGAGAAGATAATTCTTAGCTAACGCTCCCTTGTCATTAAGTTCTAATGAAGCAAAAACCACGCCGTCATACACTGCCCGAGCACCCATAAGCGCGCATTGCAAATCGAAGGCATTGGTAAAGCCAGAAAAATACATGGCATCAAACGGATATTTGCTCAGAACTTTTATGGCATTTTGGTACTGCATGCGAGACTGTTTAAGAGAGGAGCCACTCGACTCATCAAGAGGAAGACCCGTTGGCCCAACAGAAGCAATTAGATGCTGAGGATTAAAGCGTGATACTGCTTGATAAATGTTTTCAGCCATATCTTGCGCTCTATCTTCAAAACGAGCTTGAGCAAGGCGCGCATTGGTTATTTCGTCGGTAGGAGCAACAAAACAGGGGGTACCAACAATTGACTCAAACTTAAAAGCCTCTTCGAAAAGCTCGGGTTCACAGAGGGAAACGTAAATTTTGTCCTGAAGACCACTGAAGCCCTGAGCTTTAAGCGTATGCTCGATAGGAGTAGACATAACCAACATATCTCGATTGAGTCGAAGTTGAATATCTGGCATAACAACCCTTTCCTATCCTAACTACTTACCAGCCTTCGAAACATACTACGGCATCAAAGGCTAATACCAACAAGAATCAGACAAACACAAGAATAATCACCAATAATTCTGACATGAATGCAAATGTGAACCCGTTCACCGAACGTAAATCCCATTGTCCAATATCGAGCAAAAAACTATAGATTGAATATGCCCACCTACCTATAATCGGTTTTGCAAATATGGTCCCCTCCCAAATTTGCTCTGCTTTTTAAAGCAGGCGACACCGATCCCCCCAATATACCGGTGCCGACTCCCTCCTTGTGAGCCCGCAGAGACCCCCTCTCACGGGCTCCTCCTCTTTTTATGCAAAAAAATAAAACCCTATAGCAGATTTAAAGCAGACTAAAACCAAAAAAATACTTTTAAAACTCTGCTTATCCCTGAAACTGCGTTGACGCAAAGGTATGGCACAAAAAATCCGCCGGTTTTCTTCACCTCGTAAAACGAAGAAAACACAAGCGGATCAATAAAACTATTGCCAAAAAAGAAGAGTTACGTCCAAAAACATTAATTACTTGTTTGATTTAAAGCGCTCATAAAGCCTATTGTTGGTATCAAGCCAGCTTTCAATGGTGCCTGTGTCAAAACCGTCTTCCCCATCAATAACCAACGCGTACATTTCTTCTTCTTTAAGAAGCTCGTCAAGTGCATCCGTAAGCTGAATTTCTCCACCAGCACCAGGCTTGACTTCTGCCAACAAATCCATAACCCGTGGAGTAAGAAGATAACGACCAAATACAGCAAGATTAGTTGGGGCTTCTTCCACTGGTGGTTTTTCAACCAAAGAAGAAATTTTCCATACGTCATCATTAATCTGCTCGCCCGCAATAACACCAAAACGATCAACCTGATCTTCAGGAACAGGAAGAACCGCAATAACACTTGCACCATTATGAGTATCGGACACTTCTTTCATCCTGATAAGCATCTGATTATCAGGAACCAAGACATCACCAAGCAAAACAAAAAAGGATTCACCTTCAATTTTACTTGCGGCGCAATGAACAGCATGACCAAGACCTAGAGGTTCTTCCTGATAGACGTAGCTCACATTTAGGTTGCCTGCATGAGCAACTTTGTCAGCATAGGAATCTTTTCCACGCTCACGAAGCTCAGCCTCTAGAGCAGGATTTGGCGTGAAATGTTCTTCGATAGATTTCTTATCGTGACTATTGATAATAATTACTTCGTCAGCCGCAGAAGCCAAACCCTCTTCAACGACATACTGAATAGCAGGCTTATCAACAACAAGGAGCATTTCCTTTGGTTGAGCTTTAGTTGCGGGTAAGAAACGGCTGCCAAGACCAGCAGCAGGAATAAGAGCCTTCATACAATTCCTCTCAAATATCAAAGTAGCTTTGTTATCTTATCAAACATTTCTTTGCGAGTCTGATTCGCTTGACAGATAATATTCAGGGCGTACAATCAAATTCGCACTTTGGGGATGTAGCTCAGTTGGGAGAGCGCAGCGTTCGCAATGCTGAGGCCGTGGGTTCGATCCCCATCATCTCCACCAGAGTAGGAAGCGTTGAACTCTATTTCGTGAGAAACGAGTTGGCGCTTGTATATAGGTTCGTGGACGATTACTGACCACGAATGACGCCCTACGAAGCCCGTAGGGCGGTTTTAAAGCCTTGGATGGATAAATCCCTGCCAAGGCTTTTCGTGCCTTAAAACGGCCTTTGAGGGCGAATCTGTCCCGTCCCGTCCTCCGCCCATCGACAG